>Ga0316204_10001669_pt1 | contig 57196 bp, 48 predicted proteins | sample 6monrhotite_MG_2_FD_205661 | JGI IMG/M metagenome (GOLD analysis project Ga0316204, IMG submission 205661) | Microbial mat bacterial communities from mineral coupon in-situ incubated in ocean water Damariscotta River, Maine, United States -... | ecosystem: Environmental > Aquatic > Marine >...
TTCACACGCTCGATAATGGTGGCAATGCCCATGCCGCCACCGATGCAAAGGGTCGACAATGCGGTTTGCTTGTTCGAACGCTCTAGCTCGTCAAGTACGGTACCAAGGATCATCGCACCGGTTGCACCGAGAGGGTGGCCCATTGCAATCGCGCCGCCGTTGACGTTCATATCGCTATGATCGACATCCATGGCTTCCATGAAACGCAGGACAACTGCCGCAAAAGCCTCATTGAGCTCCCATACATCAATATCGTCCTTGGTCATGCCAGCACGATCGAGCGCTTTTTGCGCGGCGAATTCCGGTCCGGTCAACATGATGGTTGGTTCGGAACCGATGGCTGCCATAGATACGATCCGCGCGCGGGGCTTCAGGCCGTATTTTTCACCGGCAATTTCGTTGCCAACCAGTACGGCGGCAGAACCATCAACGATGCCGGAGCTGTTTCCGGCGTGGTGGACATGGTTCATTTTCTCGACATCAGGATGCTTCAAAATGGCGACATCATTAAAGCCGGGCATTTGCTCGCCCATGCCCTGGAATGACGGGTTCAGTGCACCCAGTGACTGCATATTGGTTTCTGGTCGCATGAACTCGTCATGGTCCAAAATCGTCTCGCCAATCACATCCTTGATCGGAAGGATGGATTTTGCAAACCGGTTTTCGTCCCATGCAGTTTTCGCACGTTTCTGGCTTTCGACCGCATAGGCGTCCACATCGTCGCGGCTATAGCCATATTTGGTGGCGATCAGATCGGCCGAGATTCCCTGCGGCACAAAATATTCCTGAAAGACCAGTGTCGGATCCGCCATGCCGCCCATACCATCGCTGCCCATCGGCACACGGGACATGGATTCGATACCGCCGCCAACAGCCAGATCGGTTTCACCGGCCTTTACTTTTGCCGCCGCCAAGTTGACGGCTTCCAGACCCGAACCACAGAAGCGGTTCACCTGAATGGCCGACGTTGTTTCTGCATAGCCCGCTTTGAGAACGGCCGATCGGCTGATCACCGCGCCTTGTTCGCCAACGGGAGAAACGCAACCAAAGGCAACGTCTTCTACTTCATGGCCTTCCAGACCATTGCGGTCATTAACCGATGCCAATACCTGCGATGCCAAATCAAGCGCTGTAATTTCGTGCAACGAACCATCGCTACGCCCTTTGCCGCGCGGACTGCGCACCGCGTCATAAATAAAAGCTTCGGTCATGGGAGAATTCCTTTTCTGGAAAGATTGGAAGGTTGAATATCTAAATAATGCTGCGCTGCAACACAGTCAAGCAGTTTACGTAAACGTCAAGTTGTAGGCCGACGACTCGTCTGGATGCCGCCAAGCCTTCACCATAAACTATTCGAGCAGGGATTGATATTTTTGGCTGAACACATCGCGGCCAACGATGTAGCGCATGATCTCGCTTGAGCCTGCGTAAATGCGGCTAACCCGTGCGTCGAGGAACATCCGGCAGATCTCATATTCCTTCATATAGCCTGCGCCGCCATGAAGCTGGACGCCCAGATCGACCATTTCCCATTCCAGCTCGCTGCCAATCATTTTGCCCTTGGCAGCCATATTGGCGGTGAGCTGTCCTTGATTATGTTGTTCAACGCAATGGTCGACATAGGTCTGGTACATGTCGATTTTTGCATCCAGCTCAGCCATTTTGAACTGCGTGTTCTGCATGTCGGACAGCTTTTTACCGAACACATCACGTTCCATGACAAAATCACGCGTAATGTCGAAAGCATGGCGTGCGGAGGCGCCATATTGCACCATGCCGATTAGCCGTTCCTCGGCCAGACCTTCCATCAGATGGATAAAGCCTTTACCTGGCTCGCCCAGCACATTTTCCTTCGGCACTTTAACATTGTTGAAAAACAGTTCGGCAGTATCCTGTGCCGACTGGCCCATTTTGTCGAGATTGCGACCACGCTCAAAGCCTTCCATGCCGCGTTCAACGATCAGCAAAACCATCGCATGTTTACTTTCTTCGCCATCGAGTTTGGCCGCGACAATAACCACATCCGCATTGATACCGTTGGAGATATAGGTTTTCGATCCATTCAACAGATAATGATCGCCCATATCTTTGGCATTCGATTTCATGCCCGATAGATCGCTGCCCGCACCCGGCTCAGTCATGGCAACGGCGAGGATGGTCTCCCCGCTCACACATTTGGGCAGGAAGCGTTCGCGCTGCTCTTCATTGCCGATATTGCGGAAATAGGGTCCGACCAGACGGCTATGCAAAGTCGCATACCATTCATGGCACCCGGCTCGGGCTGCTTCTTCGATAATGATTTGCTCATAGCGGAAATCCCAATCGCCCAGACCGCCATATTTTTCATCGGGCCAGACCATCAGAAAACCCTGATCACCGGCCTTCTTGAAAATCTCCCGGTCAACAATGCCTTCCTCGCGGAATTTGGGCATATGCGGAGCCACCTCATCCGCTAGAAAACGGCGATAAGCATCGCGAAACATATGCTGTTCTTCGGTAAATTTGCGCATGAATATTATCCTGATTATTGGCGTCTTGATGGCGCGCAGAATAGCGTGCTGTCTAATTTGAGCGTCTAATCAGGACAGTTTAACCGGTCAATTAGTTTTGCTGTTAGTCGTTCTCTGGCGGAAGGTTTCCGTAGAAGTCACGATACCAACGCACAAAGCGTTCAAGCCCGTCTTCGAGCATCACCTTTGGTTTATATCCTGTCAAAGCATGGAGTTTTGACACATCAGCATAGGTGGATGTCACATCTCCTGGTTGCATCGGCCGCATGATCTTTTCCGCTTCCATACCAAGAGCGTTTTCCAGCGCCTTGATCATGTCCATCAAACCAACTGGACGGCTATCTCCGATATTCAGTACCCGGTGGGTACCTTTTTCCGGTGGATTGTCCAGCGCACCCAATATGCCGTCGACAATGTCGTCAATGTAAGTGAAATCACGAGCCATTTTTCCTTCGCCATAAACTTCGATGGGTTTGCCAGCGAGAATCTTCTGGGTGAATCCAAAATAAGCCATATCCGGGCGACCCCAAGGTCCGTAGACAGTGAAGAACCGCAATCCAGTCTGCGGAAAACCATATAGTTTGGCGTAGGATTGGCTCATCAATTCGCAAGAACGTTTTGTTGCGGCATATAGTGAAACCGGATCTGTTGCGGGTTCTTCTTCGGTAAAACCCTCGCCGCCCATTGGTTTATCACCATAAACAGAACTGGAGGACGCATAGACCAGATGTTCCAAATTTTCAGCGTGCCGGCTGGCTTCCAGAAGCGACAAATGACCCTGCAGATTCGATTTTTGATAGGCAAACGGATTGTCGATACTGTAGCGTACGCCCGCCTGCGCAGCGAGATGGACAATGCGCGTTATCTTGTTATCTGCAACCAGAGACCGGACCGCTTCTTCGTCTGAAATATCCAATTCTTCGAACTGAAACTGCTTCAATGCCTGCAGGTTGGATAAGCGCGCCTGCTTTAGCTTTGGATCATAGTAATCATTCAAATTGTCGATCCCGATTACGAAATCTCCGCGTTCAATCAGCCGCTGTGACACCGCATGTCCGATGAATCCGGAGGCTCCTGTGACCAGAACCGGGCTGAGATTTTCTGTTGCTGGCATGTGGCGCGCGTTCCCTGAAAATTACACTCCGGCCGCTTTAGCATGAACTGGTAAACAAACAGAAATCAGAATGACGCTTTATCAATAATCCTAAATGGTACAAAAATAGAACCAAAATTAACCAAAATTAAACGATTGTAGTTAAACCATTATCCAAATTGATTTCAACCGTGGTGCTGGGAACAAAATGGTGCCCTATCGGCATCCGTGAATGCCAGAATTCGCCAGTTGGTGCCTCAATCTTTATAGCCATCTGTGCACCCAATGGATGTGTTTCGATGACTTTGAATTGTCCTTTGTCGCTCGGAACAAGATGCAAGGCTTCTGGGCGAACCAGCACAGTGGCTTCACCCCTATCTCCGGATAGTTCGGATTCGAATGTGCCAAAGGGAGAGGCTATCTGACCGTTTTCCAGGGGGCCGGTCCAACTGTTTACCTCTCCTAGCAGCCGTGCCGCATCGAGAGAACAGGGTTTGAGATAGACCTGCTCGGGCGGACCAGACTGTATGATCGCCCCACCAACCATGAGCGCAAGGTCATCTGCCATGAACATGGCCTCTTCTGCATCATGGGTAACAACCAAAACGGCTGCCCCAGATTCCTTGAGAGCCTTTAGTGCTGTATCACGTAAAGACGCCCTCAATTTGGAATCCAATCCTGAAAATGCTTCATCCAGCAGAACTACATCTGGTTGAGGCGCAAGCGCGCGGGCCAATGCCACACGCTGCTGCTCACCACCCGAAAGTGTATGAGGATAGGCTTTTGCCTTGTCGGCCATATGCACCGAATTCAATTGCTCCATAGCTCGTTCTCTTCGGGAAGCGGTAGAGCCCCTTTTTAAGCCAAATAACACATTGTCCATCGCTGTTAGATGCGGGAATAGAGAAAAATCCTGGAAGACCAGCCCGATATTCCGATGTTCGGGTGGCACCCTGACCCGGCCATCAGTGAGAACTGAATCCGGGTTGGATACTTGACCGGACTCAACGGCCTCCAGTCCGGCAATCACCCGTAAAAGCGTCGATTTTCCGGTACCGGAAGGTCCAAGAACGGCGCAGACTCTGCCGCGCACCAGGTCCAGATCCACTTTGTCCAGTACAGCTTGGCCGCGCCAGGACTTCTGAAGGCCGCGTGCTTGAATGACAATTTCACTCATGAATGCACTCCGTCCTGTTGCTGTCTGGCCATGAGCCAGCTTACCAATAGCATGATGGGTATACCCAATCCCACAAGCAGCAGTGATGGCAAGGCGGCCTGGGCCAAGCGTTCGTCCGACGCAAAATGATGGGCGCTGACAGCGAGTGTTTCAAAATCCAGCGGACGCAGGATCATTGTAGCGGGCAGCTCCTTCATCACTTCAATGAATACTAGCAACGCCGCCGTTGCGATGCCGCCAAGGGCCATAGGGGCATGGATCCGGCGGATTACCGACCACCGACGGGCTCCCAGCGAGCGGGCTGCATGGTCCATGCTGGGTGTAATCCGAGCAAGTGCGCTTTCACACGGGCCAATAGCGGCGGCGGCAAAGCGCGCTTGATAGGCGAAAAGCAATCCGATGATTCCGCCGCCTGCCAGCAGAGGTGCTTCAGGGCCAAAAGCCATATCCAATAGGTTCTGGAAAACCGCCAAAATTGCAATGACCCCTAATGCCGCAACAGCTCCGGGAACTGCATATCCTATATGTGCTGCCTGTACAGACGCTTTTGCAAACCATCCGCCAGAGCGAGCGGCATAAGCTGCACCCAGACCAACAATAACGGCCAATATTGCAGACATGGAGGCGACAATCACCGTTCCTTGAAGAGCATCAAACGGGGAACGAACAGCTTGTGTTTCCAATGCCAGTTTCGCCAGCATCCAGATCGGCGCAACCAGTCCGAAGAATACCGGAATTGAGCAGCACGCTATAGCAACGACACTGGTCTTTGGAGAAAGGACCAGCCGGCGGGCGGGTTTGGTGCGCCCTCCCAATTCCGCGACACTCTGACCGCGATGCCAAAGTTTTTCACCGCCAAAAACAATGAGCGTAAGTAGTAGCAGGATCATCGCAAGTCGGGCGGCGGCTTCCGGATCGCCAAAAGAAATCCAGGCCCGCAAAATTCCCACCGTGAATGTTGGCGTGCCAAGAAAATCCACGGTTCCGTAGTCGGCCAGCGTTTCCATTACGACCAATGCTGTGCCTGCCATGATGGCAGGACGGGCCAAGGGCAGCGAAACAGAATGAAAGGCCCGCCAAGGTGATGCACCCAATGTCCGTGCCGCCTCGAAACTTTTCATACCCAGATTCTCAAATGCTTGTCGTGCGAGCAGGAAAATATAGGGGTAAAGGCAGATCGAAAAGACAAATGCGGCGCCAGCGAGGCCACTGACGGTGGGAAAAATCCCTGCACTTGCGCTATGGACAGGCCCGCCCGCCATTGTCATCGCCATCCATGCATAGGCCGCAATATAACTGGGCATCGCCAATGGAAGCGGCAATGCTATCAGAAAAAGTCGACGACCGGGAAACTCGTGCCGGGCAACCAGCCAAGCTGACGGAAGACCGAGAATCAAGGTACCGATGATTGTTGAAATGACCAGCAATATGGAGTTGGTTGCATACTCAGCAAGTTGCGTCTCGACCAAATGTTCTAGATGCTCTCCGCCACCTGAAAGCGCCATGAAAGTAAGCGCTATCACCGGTAAAGTGCATAGAATTGCCGCTGCCACTCCAAAGGGCGCAGGGCCTATATTCAACCGGCCTATTCCAGACAATTGCGTCATTCAGGCCAGTTTAGACGTTACGGCCAGCCGGCGCGATCAAATAATTTTTGCGCTTCCGCCTGATTTTCACCCAGCTTCTGCAAGCTGATAGAATCCGATTGAAACTCGCCCAATTCGGCCAAGGCCGCATTCTCATAAGTTACCGACTGAACCGCAGGATATTCATTGGTAAGTTCGGCAAAGAGCCGTTGGGATTTTTCGGACATTGCAAATTCGATGAAGCGTTTGGCAAGATCAGGATTCGGCGCATGTTTGGCAACACCCACGCCTGATACATTTACATGTACACCTGGATCAGCCTCAGGCCAGAACAAGGCGAGATCTTTCACCACGTCTTTATCCTCCCGCATCAGGCGGGCGAAATAGTAATGGTTTACCAGCGCAACATCACATTCGCCCGCTGCAACGGCTTTGATCTGATCAGTGTCACCACCCTGTGGATCGCGGGCGAAATTCCCGGCTACAGACGTTGCCCATTGTTGGGCCTTGTCATTGCCCCATCGATCGATAAGCGCAGCAAGAAGAGATATATTATAGATATTGCCAGAAGATCGAACACAGACGCGGCCTTTCATGGCCGGATCAGCAAGGCTTTCATAGCCGGCAAGCGCACCCTCATCGATGCGGTCTTTGGCATAAACCAGCACTCTCGCGCGGCTAGCGAGGCCATACCAAAGGCCATCAGGATGACGCTTATCAGCAGGCACTGCTTGCTCAAGCGTATCGGATGTAAGAGGTGCGAACAGACCTTCTTGTTCTGCACGCCAAAGTCGACCGGCATCTACCGTAATAATCACATCGGCCGGGCTGCGTGCGCCATCGGCTTTGAGGCGTTCTACCAGGAGGTCGCCATCGGCTTCGATTGTGCGTACATCGACACCGGTTTCCTTTTCGAAGGCATCATAAAGCGCGTAATCGGAATCATAATGACGGGAAGAAAATACGACCAGCATCTCGCCATCGCTCGACGCCCCGCCCGATTGCATACCGTCGCATGCCGACAGACTAAATGCTGCCACGATAACTGCTAAAATGCCTAAGCGCATAAATCGATCCTCAATATCGTCGTTTGCGAAACTGTAGTGCTAATAATAATGACTTGCAACAAAGATTTGATTCTTGGCTGTGAGGGTGACTATTTTAGCGTGGCTGGGATGGTAATTTTATTCTCAATTCCAGTCATAGCGCTGCTTTGGATGTCTTCGGATCCTGGCCAATCCAATAGAACCGGCCTTCCAGAGTGATTGGCGAACGAGCGCGTTTTCTCTTATAATCTCTCTCGACATGTGACGGCATTCGGTTCCACACCGCATAACATAGAGCGCCCCAAAGCACCGTCAGACCCTTTGTTAGAGTTCGATAAGAAAAGCGCACATTGGGGGGCGTGTACTGACCTTTGGGTATAGGTGCACAAAAAAGGGGATACCGAAATCGGGGCACTCTTTTGGCCGAAACGAAGCGTTTCCTGGTTAATTTTCCAGCATTTTGAGAAAGGTACTAATGCTCTCGTTTGAATCGAGCGGAGTGTTTTTTATTGTAACATCTGGAATTACACCTCGATTGGAGACATCACCGCTTTTCCGGGTAAAAATGTATATTGGCGCCAGCACTTCAAACCCGGTATTGGGCAGCTTCAAAGATTGCACTTGTCCGGTCTGATTGGCCGGCCCTTCGGTCTCTTCGCCGATAATTGTCGCAATTTTATAGTCTTGCAACGTGGAAGAAAAAGCGATTGCCTGTGAGTAGGTAAGACCTCCAATCAATGTATAGACATTGCCCTCGAACCTGTTTGGCAGAGTTTTCGGAGGCTTGATAATTTGCTCAAACGGCAGTTCGACAACAGCGCCGAGCTTCGCTCCTGGAATGCGGTTTATATTTTCAGGTGTAATTCTTGCTTTCACGCGAGAAATTGAAGAATAAGGCTTACTTGTCAGATAGATCATCAGCATATCGCTGACATCATGCGCACCTCCGCCATTCTTCCGCAAATCAATTAGCAGCGTGTCTATGCCGTTCGCACTAATCTGTGCAAACGCGTTTGCCAGGAATGATTGGAAACGATCTTTTTCTGAAATATCAAATGTGGAGACATCGATATAGGCAATATTATTCGTTAGTTTTTTGAAAGCGAAAGGTGTTTTTTCGCCACGGGAAGCCGAAATATTAGACGGCAGTGTTATCGTCCGGACATGCTCTCCGCTTCTTACGCGTACGACATATTGATCATATCCGCCGTAGATGGTCCAGAAATACTGAGCGAAGTATCGTTCCATGATTAGGCGACCTAAGGCAGCGGAATTGCCTCTCATACGCGGCGCAAGCGTTTCCAAAATAGCATCGGCTTTGATGCCATTTATTGAGAGCAACTCGTCGCCATGCTTGATGCCGATAGATTCAAGTTCAGATTCAGCGAGTCGTATCGTGCCGCTATTGTCAATTATCACCGTTACCGGGAACAGTTTTCCTCCATTAGATTCATACTCTGCGATCTTTGCCAATGGTCGCCGTAATCCAACATGAGCATCTTTGAAAACCGGATTCATCCTTGCCATCGCACTCCAAGCCTCCCTCGTAGACATGCCATCATGAAATGACTGCTCTATGTGATCGGCCATTGCATCGATGTTCGCCAGATTTGCAGTGTAAGTGATATCTGGGTGGGTCGTTTTTATGAACTCAACGAAAGTCTCGAGATCTTCGCTAACTTCTTTTACCGTGTAACTGCCGCCGTCCAGAATTATTGGGGAATGGCTTGCACAAGAGGCTGAGAATACAAACAATGATGCGGCGATAGAGCGTTTGACCAAATTAAACATTGTAGCTGCTCCGTTTCTTTTCATCTGAGATGTCAGGCCCTTCGGCATCGATCGCTCTGGCGGCGGCCTCAATTCGCGATGATAGAGAGTCTTTTTTGAGCGCTGAAATCGATTGAATCGCCACGGCCCCAAGATTGACCTCAATTTCCTTGTACAAATTTTGAAAGGCTTGCTGTGCTTGATTCAGCGTCCGTTTTAGTAAAGCCGCTTCTTTTTTACCCTTTGTTGTCAATGAAAGGGTTTTCCGCCGAGCATCTTTTGGATCATTTCGGCGTTCCAGCAAACCTAGCTTTGTCAAGGCTTCGACGCGTTGTGTGGCGAGTTGGTGAGGCTGGCTCAGTTCCATTGCGATATCGGCTGCAGACAGATTGACCCGTTCGTCTATCAGAAGAATGGTTGAGGCTGCACGCGACGGAAAACACAATCCGGCATCCTTCAACAAAGCATCTCCTTGATCTACGATGAGATCAACCAGTCGTGCAAGCTTGTTACCAACAAACGCATCTCCAAAACAAGAATCATCGACGAATGAATCAACCTGCATATCCACTTCCTTTATACAATCAGTTGTACAATCTATTGTATATAAATGCTGGAATGTCAACCACTCACTTTTATGCATAGACACGAAACGTATCAAAAATCCCTTTTATGGGTGCAAAAGCGGAGGTTTTTATTGGTGCTTCAAATTGGCAAACAGCAGGTTTCTGCCCCAACACCCTAAACTAATTCAGGGTTCCAAGAGCCATCGTTTTACATAGAATTACCTCCATGTCAGCCTGAACATCAGTGCTGACTGGGAGATTTTGCAATGGCTCCGAGATCGGTTCATCCGGTATTTGGGCAAGCTGAGCTTTGATTTCCCGATTTACCGAAACGACCAAATCTTGGTCGCGGATCGCAAATGGTCCGGCTGAATGAACAAGGGAAAATAGCTCATGACCAGATATTCCACAACGCGCCGTTCGAAGGGCAAAATTGCAACGCTAACCTGCCTGAGCCTGAGCGCGACATGGCTGGTTGCAGTTCCCAATGTTGCTCATGCGCAGCAAACCACAGTTGAAAGCCAGCGGACTGGTCCAGGAGATTTTACGCCCAGCTATAATCTACCCACAGACAACCTGCAGAATATCGAAATTCCTGGCGCAGATGATATCAAGGAAGCCGCGGAATTGCTTGAAGACCAAATCACATCGATCGCCAAAAAATCCATCGGCAAGAAGAAAAAGGAAGCATTGATCAAGACGCTGATCGATGCATTTGTGCAGACTCAAGGCCTGGATGGTTCGCTGGATGGTTTTGACCTGGGTGGGCCATGTGCACAGCAGTTTGATACGGCATTGGACACATTGGATGTTACATCGAGCACGGTCGCTTTGGCGGGTGGTATCGTTGAAGCGATAGGGGAGGCACCCGGCATCAATCTTGTGGGTGGAGCGATCCCCGGCATTGCGATTGCAATCGCTTCAGACGGAATCGGCTTGGGTTCAGCCTCGCTCGCGACATATGTAAACACGCTGCCGCAATGTTCCACACAATTCACCGGAACGATCATCGGCAATGCCAATATCGCAGCGGGGCAAGGTATCTCCGCATTCAAAGATGCGATTTTTATCGGCAATCCTGATGGCCAGTCCTATCAGGAAGGCATTGCTCTTGGCGGCGGCGCGGTCTCCGGGGCAGGCACAGGCGGCGCGCTCGCGCGCAGCGTGACGCAAAGCTCAATCGCGGTCGGCAACGGATCGCTTGCCCAGAATGAAGCAAGCCTTGCGATCGGCAATGCCGCAGGCTCATTGGCTGTCGCCGCTACTTCTATCGGTGCAAATTCTCGCGCCACCGCCATCGAGGCGACCGCACTTGGTACAGGAAGCAATGCCACGGAAGCGCAATCGACTGCTCTGGGTAGCTATTCACAAGCAAGCGCAGCTAATGCTTTAGCAGTCGGCAACCTTGCCCGCGCGCAAGGCATCCGATCGGTAGCAATTGGCCAAGACAACCAGGCTGGCGGAGAAGACAGTATTGCTCTTGGCTATTTTAGCGCCTCGACGGGAGATCGTGCCATATCAATCGGCCTGCTTTCGGATGCAACAGTTGGCAATGCAGTCGCAATCGGCGTTGAAGCCCAATCTCTGGGTGTGAATTCTCTTGCCTTTGGGGCCGCAGCCCAGGCCGCTGCCGCTAACTCTATTGCTGCGGGCCGGAGTGCCAATGCCCTTGCTGTGCAGGCCATTGCCATTGGTCAAGATGCGCGCGCAAGCGGAGACGGCAATGTCGCGGTTGGGGCTGACAGCTCGGTCAGCGGTGACGGTTCAACCGGAGTCGGTGATGGCGCGACGGTTTTTTTGCGGGGCGGTGTTGCGCTCGGCGCAGATTCATTTTCCGGCGGCATTGATGGCATAGCCGTGGGGCGGAATTCAATAGCCGGACAGTCAACCGTAGCCGTGGGTGCCAATGCCACAGCCAATCAAAACGGGGCGATAGCGATCGGCAGTTTTGCCGGCGGCATAGGCCAAGGTACGGTTGCTGTTGGCAATGGGGCCGGAGCCGATAAGCTTGGGGATGTCTCGGTCGGCTTGGCCAGCTCGGCGAGCGGCGGGGTATCCATTGCTCTGGGGCAGCGGGCAAGCAGTTCTGGCTTGGCTTCATCCGCATTGGGGGCAGAAAGCGAGGCTAGCGGCAGCGGCAGTGTGGCACTGGGTAGTGGTTCTCAGGCAAATGACGATAATATTGTTTCGGTGGGATCGTCCTTGATCAAACGCCGTATAACCAATGTCTCGGCAGGGATCGTATCGAGTGATGCCGCGACCATCGGGCAGTTGAACGCGGCGGTTGCCGGCGTTGTCCAAGGCAAAACGCCATATGTGAATATCAACAGCGCTGGCGCGCCAGCCGCTGCCACAGGAATTGAAGCGCTTGCAATCGGTGGCAATAGCAACGCCACTGGAGAAAATGCAGTTGCCATTGGTAATGGTGCAACGGCAGAAAATGGTGCCGCGGTGGCGATCGGGCTTGATAATATTGCCAATGGTGATGGTGCGGTTGCGATCGGCGACCCTAATTTGGCCACAGGCGAAGGGGCTATTGCTATCGGCAAAGATAACAGCGCAACGGGAGACGGCGCGCTAGCGTTGGGTGATAGCAACACCGCCAACGGCGATGCCGCAATAGCCTTGGGGCAAACCGCTACTGCAAATGCATCAGGATCCCTTGCGTTCGGCGGTTTGTCCAACGCCCTAACGGTGAATTCGATTGCCATTGGTGTGGAATCGCTTGCGCAAGGCGCGCGAAGTGTAACGCTTGGTTATCAAGCCTCAGCACTGTTTGACGATTCTGTGGCGATTGGTTCTGGTTCTGTCACAAATGCAGCAAATACTGTTTCCGTCGGTGCTGCTGGCGCAGAAAGGCGGATCACAAATGTCGCGGATGCAACACAACTGAGCGATGCCGTAACCCTTAGTCAGCTGACCACCGCAATAGCGGGTGTCGGGGGCGGTGGCTCCAATCCCTATCTTGAAGTCAATAGTACAGGCGCCAATGCCGATGCGTTGGGCGCCGACGCGATTGCGCTTGGTGGAGACAGTGTAGCCACAGGCGAAGTATCGATAGCCATTGGTGCTCAAGCAACGACCATCGCCGATACCAGCATAGCCATCGGTAGCGGGGCGCAAGGCAATGGCATAAACGCTCTAGCTTTGGGCACCGCAGCACAGGCCAACGCCCTTGAAAGTGTTGCTTTGGGTGGTGGATCAGTGGCGGATGAGGCGAATAGCGTCTCTGTCGGTTCGGCACTCATAAAGCGGAAGGTCACAAACCTGGCCGCTGGAACGAACGCTACCGATGCTGTCACGGTTCAGCAGTTGACGAGTGCCGTTTCGGGGATATCCAGCAGCGGAAGCCCTTTCTTCACCTATAATGATAGTGACGGCCGAGCGCCCGCAAACGCGTCCGGCAACAGATCCTTGGCCGCGGGCGGTGGCGCACGATCCATCGGAACGGACTCTACTGCGATTGGCGATCTTGCCGAAGCCAGAGGGGCTATCTCGGTTGCTCTCGGTGCCCTGACCGAAGCTGTTGGGCAGCAGTCCCTTGCTGTCGGAACAGCGGCAGAAACAGACGGTTTGGGAGCAAGCGCCGTCGGCGGATCGGCTAAAGCCGAGGGTCGCGAATCGACGGCTGTGGGTTACAGAACCGAGACTTCCGGACGGTCGACCACCGCGGTCGGAGCTGGCAGTATGGCAATAGCGCGCGAAGGCACTGCCTTGGGCGCAGAGGCGTTTGTGAATGCGCGCAATAGTATTGCAATCGGTTTCCAGTCGCGAGCGGTTGAGGTGAATACGGTTTCCATCGGTGCGGTTGGCAGCGAACGCAGGTTGGTCAATTTGGCCGATGGCGTAAACGGCACGGATGCCGTTAATCTCGGCCAGCTTGACGTGGTTCGTAATCTCGCCAACACCGCTTTGATCCAAAATACAAACCAGGATATCGCGATTGCCAACGCAGCGACCCTAGCCCAAAATGCAATTGATCAGAATGTAGCGCAGGATACGCAGATCAATGCCAATACGGTAGGGATTACTGCCAATGCTGCAACCAATGTAGCGCAGGATGCACAGATCGCAAATAATACAACACTTGCAAACACCGCTATTGCTGCCAGCGCTGCCCAAGGGCAAGCGATCCAGGACAATGCGGATGCGATAGTTCAAGTTCGGGCGGATAATAGTGCCCAGGATAGCCGCCTCGACCAGCAATCTGTCCGGATTGCTGACAATGGCAGTCGTGTTGATACAGCGCTTGCACAAAATATTACGCAGGATTCAGCGATTGCGGCCAACGCTTCCAACATTTCTGCCAATGGTGCGCAGATCGCGCAGAACGTGGCACAAATTGCTGCAAACACAACCCTAGCAAACAATGCCTTGTCGCAAGCAAATACGGCGATTGCCCAAAACGTGATTCAAGATGCTGCAATTTCTACCAACTCTTTGGATATATCTAACAATACGACACAAATCGCTCAAAATTCCGCGCAGATTGCAGCGAGCACGACAACGGCCAATACCGCACTTTCACAGGCGAATACGGCGATTGCCCAAAATGTGGTTCAAGACGCAGCGATCGCGACAAATACGACGAATATTTCTGCAAATAGCAGCCAAATCACGCAAAATGCGACACAGATTACAACCAACACCTCCGACATTTCCAACAATGTCATTCAGATCGCCCAGAATTTCGCGCAAATAAACACCAATACATCAACTGCCAATGCTGCTCTGTCGCAAGCCAATGCCGCCATTGCCCAAAACACGCTTCAAGACTTGCAGCTCGGGGTTGTGAGTGATTTGGCGAATACCGCCTTAGGACAGAATGTTGTGCAGGACAGGCGGCTGGATAATCTCGAAAACGGTGTGGGTCGTCTGGGAAGTATTGTTTCTCAGATAGACCGCAATGCAAATGGCGGTATCGCAGCAGCACTTGCCTTGGGTGGAACCTATATGCCAGCGGACACCACTTTTGCGGTGAATTTCAATCTGGCAACTTATCGCGGAGAACAGGGTTTCGCTGGTTCGATCGTGGGCAAGGTTTCCGATCATGTCTATATCACTGGCGGGATTTCGGGATCGACTGTCAAAGGTTCTACGGGTGGACGGGTCGGCATTGCCTTTGGCTGGTAGATGCGAAGCCTGCTGTTTTACTGATGGTTGATGTTCAGAGAAGCTTTTCACTTCTTGCTGCATTCAATATCAGCTTATTGGTGCCTACACCCAATTTCTTGCGCATCTCGGCGATATGGAATGACACTGTTGGCATGGCGATCCGCAGTTTGTAGGCGATTTCTTTGTTGGTTTCGCCAACAGACAAATAATGGAGAATTGCAGCCTGACGAGGCGAGAGCTCCACATTTGGCTGGCCCATCTCTGCAAGCATTTCGGAGACGCTGGCCGAAATGTATGTTTCTCCGTCATCTATCGCTTGGATCGCATCGATGATCGCCGATGACGGATCATTTTTGCGAACGACACCGCGCGCGCCCATTCTTAAAGCAAATGCAAAATCACGGGGGTCATTCTGCCCGGTCAAAATCAATACTGGAATCTCATGGACATCGACGAGTTCGGCTAGCAGACTCATCCCATTCATGTCAGGCAAATGGATATAGAGAATCAAAATGTCAGGGCGGTTTTCAGAAACCTCTTGGATAACTCCCCCGCCAGCATCAAGCTCAGCGGTGATTTCGAAATTGTCCAATCGGGTCAGCAACAATCGACAGCCCGCCCGTGTCAATTCATGATCATCAACAAGAAGAATGGACCGCTTCATAATGGTCGGTGACTTTCACTTTCAAATTTGGCGAGCAGTACCGGATGCTCCAGCATATCGAGGCTAACAGGTTTGAGAAGCGCCAGCGAGCTGAATGCAGAAAGTCGATTGCGGCTATTAGCTGTGGGGTCGCCAGTAATAGGTATTTTCCGAGACCGAGCGTGCGGGATCTCTGCATCAGGAGCGTCGCTATTGATCACGTCTATCCCTCCGGCGCGGGCATTTTCGATGAACGTGTCGACAGCACATTCTGGGACGGTAGTGATGGCAGGCAAGGTTACCAAGACACTTGACCCGTTGCCGAGCACACTTTTTACCTCAATCGAGCCGCCCAACATGCGAGTGGCCCTAAGAGCTGCGGCAAATCCACTGCCTGATCCCTCGACCCTTTCATCCGCGCGTAGCCTTCCATTTTCGCCTTTGATCAGCTGATCAACAAAGTCCTGTTCCATCCCGCATCCTGTATCGCGAAATTCAATAATTATATTTGAATCATCCGCGATCACGTCAACTGTAACCGACCCGCGGTCTGTATATTTTACGCAATTGTTGAGCAAGTTTGACAGAATGCGAGCGCAAATGGCGCGATCGGAAATCAATATGATGTCGTGGTTCGCGGGCATATTAAGAACCAGACCCTTCTTCTGAATGATCGGACGATAGATCATCTCCGCTTGGTTGAAGAGATCGTGGAGCTCAATTCGGCTCAGCATCACGAGCGATAGACTGTCGCCCACCGAAAGAGGGCCACGCATTCCGGTTTGCGCGATATAATCCAACTGTTTGACCGAGGCTTTCAATGTTTGAGTCAGCACGCTCGGCAACTCCAACTTTTCATCGGACTCAGCAAAATCAACAATTGCATTGAGCGCCAACATCACTTGCTGACTGTCATGTCCTGAAGCATGCATCAAATTGTCTTGATCGCTTATCGTTGCAAGCGCGGAGGCTTTTTCTTCGCTGAGTTGAAGCCGCGCTTCGAGGCTGGTGATCAGATCCCGTTCGGATCGCTGTTTGTCAGCCATAACTTTGCGCATATGCAGCACCATGGTCAGCGTCATCAGAAGAGAGACGATCACGCCCACAGGTCCATAGAAATAGGAGTCAAACGGCAAGGTCAGACCAAGGTCTAGCAACGCAATGGTAAAATAGGCGCTGAACATCGCCATCAATGTCCATGCCAACAGCAACGGGATATATTGTTTGCCCAATCGGTTAACCGCAATGATGCCGACAAATGGCAAACCAAATGTATAGATTGTCAGCGATACAGGCACCGGATAGCCGGCCAGGGAGAGCAACCATTCCGAAGAAGTTATCGCTGCAATCATGATCAGCGCCAACGTCGCTGCTAGCAGGATCGCAAGCCATTTGAGCATCTGGTCAAGCCGCGGCAGGGTGATGGAAGTATCGAGCAAGCCACGCGTAAATTGCACCATTGCTAGCCCGTATAGGCAAGGCATTACCCAGCCGAGCGAGTATATCCAGATACCTGTGTCATGCAGCCAATAATGGATTGAATAGCCGTTTACATGGACGACAAATGCCGCATGGTTGAGTTCAGCAAGCGCAAGCCACAGATAGTGCCGGCCGGACGTGACCAGATAGAATAAGGTGGCGACGAGCATCAGCACCAACATGCTGGCGGTTGAGGCAGTAATTGCGGCGACCCTGAAATTCTGTCGCTTCAAAGCCGCAGCCGGATCGGAAATTTTCAAAGGCAAAGATGATGAATGGACCCCTCTGAAAAGGACGACGAAATGGCGTGTTTCTCCTGCTTTTAGCTGGAAGGAGTGTGCGAACCCATGATAGGTCTGGAGATGTTCTCCCAAATCAGGATCACCTCGATCCCTTAAGATTTCAATTCGGTCATTGCGTAGCTCAGCAAAAGTGAGCTCGGGCAAACCTGCGCGCTTGGTAAAAAGTTGCCAGCGGCCTGTCTCGGGGCCTGAATTTCTCACCGCGACAGTCAGCACAAACCGCGTGCCGGGCGACCCGTAATTACTAATTCTGGTTTGCTCGAACGTGGTGCTACCTGCAAAATCAGCGAGATTTGCTGCTGTAAGCTTGCCGCTAAAATTAGGTGCAAAGCGGATATGGGACTCGAGATTCGCGTGACTTTCTCTCACCTTTAGCCGCGCAGGTGGAGCGAATATTCGGGCAAGCGTTCGACGTTGCGTTGTGAGGGTTAAAAAGGTGGACGATATATCTTCAGCGCCCGCATCGGTTTGAGCAGCGGCAGGCTTACCCAGCCCAATGCTCACTATGAGCAAAGTCGTGATGACATATTTGATCGTGAACGCCCACTTCATCGCGTAAACCAAGCTCCAGAATGCGCGATTGAACGCCGTGACTTGCTTCCCTGACGAGACCCTAAACCAATATTGGATTATCGGCCAACGAGAAAATGACCGTTTGCTGGGTTGAAGAGATTTCTGTTGGAGTAGGGAACGATTGGCAAACCACCTTTCGAGATTACCCCATCGACGTGAAATGGTGACAATCGATGTCCAGCCATGCATCAACGCTGTTGCATAAAAGGCCAATATTTTGGCACTTTTTGCTGAAGATATGTCTAGTTCTGTGAAGCAAATGTTGGTGCGGTCGAGAAGACTCGAACTTCCACGGGGTATTAACCCCACAGCGACCTCAACGCTGCGCGTCTACCAATTCCGCCACGACCGCACTGTCATCGGGATATAGCCATTAGGCTCCGGGTAGCCGCGAGCCATTAGCAAAGGGCTTATGTGGCCGCAACCGATATTGTCGGATTGCAGCGTTTACCTATGGCTGGAATGTGTCTCGCAATTATACAGTTATTGGACTGAGCGGACAATATCCCGATTTAATACGAAAAAAACGAGCATTAACCTTTTCTTTACCTTGTTCCGACCGAAAGACACTGGTCCATTCACTTCATGGAAACAATGCTTCTGTCTCTACTGCTATTGGCCGGATCTTCTGCGGCCGGTGCCGATTCGGGATCATCCGGCGCACGCGCGCAAGCGGTTGCAAGCGCAACGATCATAAGCGGAGAAGCGGTCACATTCGAAAAACAGACATCCATAACTGTGTCCGGAAATAGCCCGCTTAAAGGGCGCACCATCATACTGCCAATGGCTCATTCAAAAGATACAACCAATACAGTCCCCCGGTCGAAAATCTTGGAATTCCACTGAGATCGAACTGATTGGGGCGACATATCAGTCGACCGGTGCATCCACCCAACCGACCTCTAGTTGGCTTGCTGCACGGGGAACATCCAATTTGGCTTCATTGAACGTTACCTTGGCACCCGGAGCAAGCGAACTGGCGGGCGCTTTCATTTTCCAACTGTAAACGATACGGCCGCTGGCATCGCGCAAAACAACCAGCATGGGCGGAATGTCATGTTCGCTGTCGGTTGGATTGATCACAGTGCCGCTGGCAGCAAAATATTCCGTGCCATCCTGCAGTGTGCGACGATCCTGTTTTGGATTGAGTTCGATCAGAAGCGGCGTTTCCTCCACCGAAGCAAATTGATAGTCTTCAAACCAGTTCGGAACACCGAAGGTGTAGAGCGCCCCGCCTGCTCCCGCGATCAGCAAAGCAAAAATTATGGCTGCAATAGTCCAGAGTTTTGCCGGATTTCTGCGCGGCTTGAACGGAGGCTCATGCGCGAAACTACTTTCCTGCGCCGCAAAGGGCGGTGCTTCTGGAATGGGCGGTGTTCTGGTTACCGGAGCAGGAGTCGGAGCAGGCTCTTCTTTTGATACTTCTGTGCTTTCAGCTACCGGCTCGTCAACTCCAATGGCCGGTGCAGATGGTGTCGGTTCAAGTGGAGCGGGTTCCTGAAACCAGCTATGGCGGCAGGATGCACAGCGAACCGACCGCCCCGCAGGGCCGATGGCACTATCGGGAACCAGATATCGTGTATCACAGGCTGGGCAGTTCAATATCATGGCGATCTTCTAAACACGGCAATTTCAAAAACTGCAAGCCTGTGGTTAATCGTTTTGAGACAGGCTCCCTGTTTTAGGGGTTTTGCTGCAATCTCTCGCACCGGCTGGACATGATATGGTTGATTTTAAGCAACCGAACGTCCTATTGCACCATTGCGTTTCACCGCCGAGCGCTTTGCACAACGGGTTTGAAATATTTCAATGGATGAAATCGTTCAATTTGAAAATGTTGGCCTGCGTTACGGGACTGGATCTGAAACGCTATCGGACCTCAACTTCACGCTGTTTCCTGGTAGTTTCTACTTTTTGACAGGAGCTTCGGGAGCAGGCAAAACTTCGCTGTTAAAGCTTCTATATTTGTCTCAGCGACCCAGCCGGGGGGTGATCCGGCTGTTTGGCGAAGATGCGGTTACCATGCCGCGCGAGCGGCTTCCCGGCTTCCGGAGGCGAGTTGGCGTGGTGTTTCAGGATTTTCGGCTGGTTCCGCACCTCTCCGCTTTTGACAATATTGCCCTTCCGCTTCGTGTTGCGGGGGTGAAGGAAAGAGATCTTGAAGTCCCGGTCGCAGAAATGCTCGACTGGGTGGGGCTGGGAGACCGTTCGGATGCACGCCCTGCCACCCTTAGCGGCGGAGAGCAGCAACGTGTGGCTATTGCCCGCGCTGTCATCGGGCGACCGGAGATTCTGGTTGCCGATGAGCCGACCGGTAATGTTGATCCGGACATGGCAATACGCCTGCTGCAACTATTTGAAGCCCTGAATACGTTGGGAACAACCATCGTCGTGGCGACCCATGATATTCACTTGCTCAGTAAAGTCCCGGGGGCGCAGATGATGAAGTTGGAAAAAGGCGTTCTGTCCGATCCCACTGGATCACTCCTTCACCCACCGCTTCCCAAAGACCAGCTGCGGTAGCTATTAATGGTGTTTGATCTATTTGTTATTCCTGCGGCCGATCGCCGGTTAATACCTGAAGGACGCCTTTCCGGGCCCATGCCTTGGGTTATCGCAATCATGATATTCCTAACGGTATTGGCCGCGGCAGCCGGCCTGGCGCTGGCCCAGGCTGCGGGCGATGTTTCGGATGAACTGGCCAGCCGGGCAACTGTACAAATTGTGGAAGCCAATCCAGATTTTAAGCAGCGGCAAACCGAAGATGTTGCTGCAAGACTTCGCGGCCTGGATTTGGTGGAGCAAGTGCGCATATTGCCCCAGGAGGAAGTGGAAGCTTTGATCGAACCCTGGATCGGTTCGCAGGAACTGGGCAACGATATTCCAATTCCGGCGCTAATTGATTTGAAACTGGTCCGTCCGGCAGCTGGACTCGAGCTTCAAACTCTGAGGAACGCCATAAAACCGTTTTCTAACAATGCTCGCGTGGAGCCCAGCAGCAACTTTATTGCTCCTGTAATCACATTGATCCGGTCCTTGCAATGGACAGCCTTTGGATTGGTTGCGCTGCTGGCTATTGCAACGGCAGCAGCGGTTATCATTTCCGCCCGGTCGGCCCTCAATACGCATCGTGAGACTATAGATGTAATCCACCTATTGGGTGGAACCGATCGCCAGATTACGCGGTTATTCCAACGCCGCATTGCCCTGGATGCACTGCTCGGCGGTTTGCTGGGATTGATTGCGGGAACCGGAATTATCTGGCTAATCAGCGCCCAGCTATCGGCAATTGGTTCTGGCCTGGTACAATCTTTGGGATTGTCATGGTACAGCTGGTTGATAATTGCCGGAATTCCGATATTGGGTATGTTCCTTGCCATGATGACCGCGCGCTCGACTGTGATGCGGGCCCTGAAGAAGATATTGTAGTACATACCAATGATTTTGCGCTTTCTCAGCTTTATTCTCCTCATCTGGATGATCGGCTTTGCATGGTTTGCAATTGATCTCCCGCGCACGGCTGACAAGGATGTGGTGACGGATTCGGTGGTTGTGCTGACTGGCGGTCCAAAGCGCATAGACCGCGCGTTGGAGGTATTAATCGGAAAAAAGGCCGGACGATTGTTGGTTTCCGGAGTGGATAGGGATGTGAAGCCGGCGGAGCTGGCGGCAGAATATGATACACCGGATGAACTGTTTGAATGTTGTGTGGATCTTGGCTTTCAAGCCGTAGATACACGTTCCAATGCGCTTGAAACGGCGCGCTGGGTAGCACGGCGGGAAGACAAATCAGTTCGGCTGGTGACATCCGACTGGCATATGCGTCGTGCGCGCCTTGAGCTTGAACGAGCCATGCCGCCACAGGTGAAAATCGTATCGGATGCAGTTTCGACCGCTCCAGCGCTCGGCACGTTGTTCAAGGAATATAACAAATATCTAATGCGGCGCCTGGCTGCAATGGCAGGCGTGTGATGCTGGCGATGTTTCGATCTCTGATTTTCATGCCGGTTTTCTATGTCGGCTCCATCCCATTGGTGTTGCTGGCTTTCATATCAGCGATTTTCTCAAAATCGGCGCTGCATAAAGCATCACATATCTGGGGTAGTTATCACTATTTCTGCGCACGATGGGTGTTGGGTATCCGGGTCGAGGTAAAGGGAGAATTTCGCAACGAGGCCCTGCTATATGTATTCAAGCACGAGAGTATGTTTGAGACCATAGATGCCCTGCGAATTTTTGATAATCCCATCGTAATTGCAAAAAAGGAATTGCTGCGCATTCCTCTTTGGGGTTGGGCAGCAAAGCGACACGGATTGATTCCGATTGACCGAGATGGAGGCGCGGGAGCACTTCGTCAGATCATAAAAAGTGCAAAAGCAGCGGTGAAAGAAGATCGGCCGATTGTTATTTTCGCAGAGGGAAGCCGTGCGCGCCGCGGTGAACGACCCGAGCTACAGGCAGGGTTTGCCGGTCTCTACAAGATGTTTAACCTTCCATTGATTCCGGTCGCACTGGATAGCGGCCGCGTGTCACCGCGCGATACATTTGTCCAGAATAGCGGTGTAATCACCTATGCAATTCAGGAAGAGATACCGCCGGGCCTGGATCGCGAGAAGGTGCGAAAACAGGTTCATGCAGCGATTAATGTACTGAATGACTAATCGTGGCTGCGGCCAAAATCGGGCGCGGCATCATCCTGGCCTTCTTCAATAATCCTTCGCCGAATGGCACGGGTTTTGGTGAATAGGTCAAATAGTTCATCGCCTTTATCCCAGCGAATGGCGCGTTGCAGGGCGGTAAGGTCTTCGGAAAAGCGCTGCAGCATTTCCAACACCGCCTCTTTGTTGGAAAGGAATACATCGCGCCACATTGTCGGGTCGGACGCCGCAATTCTTGTAAAATCACGAAATCCACCGGCAGAATATTTAATTACCTCGCTTCGGGTGACATCTTCCAGATCAGACGCCGTGCCGACAATGGTGTAGGCAATCAGATGCGGAAGGTGGCTGGTTACGGCCAAGACCAGATCGTGATGTTTTGCATCCATGATTTCAATATTGGCGCCCAGTTTTTCCCAGAACGCCTTTACTTTTTCAACATCACTTTTGTCCGCATCCTCTGGCGGCGTCAGGATGCACCACCGGTCCTGAAACAGGGTTGCAAAGCCTGCATCGGGTCCGCTGTTCTCGGTTCCTGCAACGGGATGGGCGGGGATGATTCTGGTGTTGGGCAATGCGTTACGAAGAGTTTCCAACACGCCGCCTTTGGAAGATCCGACATCACTGATGACAGCGTCTGCGGCCAGGTCGAACGCGATTTCATCGGCAACCTCTGTCATTGCGCCCACCGGGACGCAGAGCATGACCAGATCGGCATCCACTACTGCTGCACCGGCACTGTCGGTGACATCGTCACAAAAGCCCAATTCCAATGCCCTGTTCCGGACATCAGCGTCGGCATCAAACCCTGTGACCCGCGCTGCTGTCATATTCGCCTTCACCGCATGCGCGATGGAAGAGCCGATTAGGCCAAGACCAATAACCGCGATGTTGGAGAAGGGTAGCATTAGCCAGCCGTTTCCAATATTTCGCGGAGTGCAAGAGCCAAGCCACGGGTCTCTTGTTCGGTACCGATGGTCATACGCAGACCATCAACAAGTCCCTGACCGGGTAGCCAGCGGACGGCATAACCCTTTTCCATCAATGCTTTGTTCGCCTGTTCAGCGGAAACCTTGCCTTCAAAAAGGACCAGCAGGAAATTGGTATGACTGGGAATAGCGCGGAGGCCGTGATTGCCCATCGCCGATACCTCATCTGTAAACCATTGCCGCCATTTCGCATTATGCTCGCGGCTGGACTGAACAAAATCATCCGATGCCAACGCGGCAACTGCAGCTTCTTGACCGGCAGTAGTTACATTGAAGGGTAAGCGGATACGGTTCATTGCCCCAATGATATCCTCGGCGGCATAACCCCAGCCAATACGTTCAGCGGCCAGACCGTGAATCTTCGAAAACGTCCGTGTAACCAGAACATTGGGTAAAGTTTTCGCCAGTTTCAAAGCGCCATCATCTTCATTTTTCTCGAGATACTCGGCATAGGCTCCGTCCAGAACGAGCAGCACATGACCGGGAAGTTCTGCCTGCAATCGCGCAATTTCTTCTCTGGTGGAAAAGGTTCCGGTTGGATTATTCGGATTGGCGATGAAAACGACCCGCGTTTTGTCGTTAACCTTGGCAAGAACCGCATCGACATCAGTGCCATAATCGGTATCGTCGGCAACAACTGGTGATCCGCCATAGCGCCGTGCGGCAATGTCATAGACGGCAAAACCATAGCGCACGTAAATAATCTCGTCGCCCGGTCCGCTAAAGGCATTGGCGGCGAGGTGCAGCACATCATCCGAACCTGTGCCGCAAATGATGCGTGCCGGATCAAGGCCATATTTGCCAGCAATGGCTTCGCGCAATTTTGTCGAACCGGGATCGGGATAGCGATCGACTGACGTAGAGGCGGCATTTAGCGCTTCTCCCGCTGCCGGACTGCACCCCAGCGGGTTTTCATTGGCCGAGAGCTTGACCAGCTTCTGGCCGTCGTCGCTACTGGCTTTCCCTGGAACATAGGGTGCTATGCCCATGATCCATTCTTTTGGTTGTGGTTTGCTCATTATCTGCTCTTCTAAGCTATATATGCCGCCGAACTAACCCGATGCCGCTTAGTGTCAACCGCAATATCAATTGACGCCTCGTATGAAGCACCTTAGCCACCTTCAATCATGACCGATGATACGCGCTTTGGATTGGACAAAACCGTCCAGCTGACAGGCCCGCTGCCCCTGGACAGTGGCGCAGAACTCACGCCTGTTGATATCGCTTATGAGACATATGGCGACCTTAACGCAGACGCTTCCAATGCCATTTTGATATGCCACGCTTTGACGATGGACCAATATGTTGCGTCAACCCACCCTGTTACCGGCAAGGGTGGCTGGTGGACTGATATGGTTGGGTCGGGTCGGCCCATCGATACAGACCGCTATTTTGTGATCTGCGCGAATGTCATCGGAAGCTGTCTGGGCAGTTCCGGTCCAGCGACTATCAATCCGTCAACAGGGAAACCCTGGGCAATGGACTTTCCGGTTCTCACCATCGCCGATATGGTCCGGGCACAGGCAATGTTGCTGGATCATCTGGGTGTGAAGCAACTCCACACCATTATTGGCGGGTCGATGGGCGGGATGCTTGCGGTTAGCTGGACTGCCATTTATCCGGATCGTGCAAAATCGGCGATTATCATAGCGTCTACAGCACGGCACAGTGCGCAGAATATTGCCTTTCACGAAGTGGGGCGCCAAGCGATCATGGCCGATCCGCGATGGCGGGGCGGCAATTATTATGCAGAGGATGATCCTCCTGCTTCCGGTTTGGCGGTGGCCCGCATGGCAGCGCATATCACCTATTTGTCCGAAGAAGGCCTGACCGAAAAATTTGGACGCCGATTGCAGGATCGCGATGCCAAGACATTTGGCTTCGATGCCGATTTTCAGGTGGAGAGCTATCTCCGTCATCAGGGAATCAGCTTTGTCGATCGCTTCGATGCGAATAGCTATTTGTACATTACACGCGCTATGGATTATTTTGATCTGGCCGAGGCGCATGACGGGGTACTGGCCAATGCCTTCAAGGGATCAAAGACGCGCTTTTGTCTAGTCAGTTTTGACACTGACTGGCTCTATCCAACCAGCGAATCGCGAACGATGGTGCATGCGCTGAACGCAGCCGGCGCAGAGGCCAGTTTTGTCGAGCTATCAAGCCCGTTTGGGCATGATAGTTTTTTGCTCAAAAATGCTGAAATGGCGCGAATCATAGATGGCTTCCTGAAGGCGGGGGATGGGTCATGACAGAATTTAACGCACCCCAATTGCCATCCGGCTATGAGTTGATCGTTGATCAGGAAGCGATCGATGCAGTTGCGGCCCATGCTTATTTGACACGCAGCTATTGGGCGGAAGGTATTGCTTTGGAAACGGTGGTAAAATCGATCCTAAACAGCCTTTGTGTAGCGGTCGGATTTGAAGGGCGACAGGTAGCGATGGCGCGGCTGGTAACCGATCGGGCTACATTTGCTTATCTATCGGATGTTTATGTGCTGGAAGAGCATCGCAAGAGGGGCTTGTCAAAAACCATGCTCGCCTATTTACAAAATCTTCCGGAACTGGGTGGTTTGCGATTTTGGGCGCTGTTCACGCGAGACGCACAGCCGTTATACGCGCAATTCGGGTGGAAAGAATATCAACATCCAGAGCGCTTCATGACCCTCGACTTCCCGGATGCCTATCTATGATTATGCTCCGACCAGACTTGCAAATTATTGCCGATAATATTGTGCCAGGCAGCCGCGTGCTCGATATCGGTTGCGGTGACGGCGCGTTGATGGCGGCTTTGCGTGATCAGAAAGATTGTGATGCACGCGGGCTGGAGATTGAACCCGCCAATGTCGCCAGCGCGGTTGCCAAGGGTCTTTCGGTGGTTCAGGGTGATGCTGATACCGACCTCAGCGCCTACCCCGATGGCAGTTTTGATTATGCGGTGCTTAGTCAGACACTACAAACCACCCATCGGCCCGATGAAATTTTGAATGAGCTACTGCGTATCGGCAAACAGGCCTTTGTCAGCTTCCCCAATTTCGCCCATTGGCGGGTCCGGATGTCCCTGCTTTTCGGCGGCCGGATGCCGGTCACCCGATTACTACCCGAACGCTGGTATGACACACCCAATATCCACCATGTCACTATCGACGATTTCCGCGCTTTGGTTCGCGATGGAAAGTTACAGCAAGAAGGGCAGTGGTTTCTAAGCGGCGATAAACAGACCAGCCGGGCGGCGGCGAACTTGCTGGCCGAGCATGCGGTGTTTTTGTTGCGGGGGTAGTTTGGCCTTTGTTTGCTTTTGCGCCCTTAGCGGATACTAAGAATTTGACTTGCATGCGTTGATATTAGGGGGAGCTAGATCACCGGTATCTTGTCATACGATAGCAAGGCGGATATTCATCATTACCCAGAATAGACAATGTTCCGATAACTGGGGACCATGTGAATGCCAAAAGATATAGACGCGCTGACGACAAAAGAGAAAGAGACATTGCGGCTGCTTCTCGTCGGACATGACGCCAAGTCTATCGCCTGCGAGTTTAACCTGTCGGTACACACCATCAATGATCGACTACGCGATGCTAGAAGGAAATTGAGCGTTACAAGTAGCCGAGAGGCAGCCCGTATCTTAGCTCTCGCGGAAGATGTAGACCCCAAAAATTTTGTGGCCAAGAAAATGGGGGTATCTGAAACCGCAACTGATGTTCATGGAAGTGAACAACCCGCAAGGAACAGCAAACCCAGACCTATTTTGGTATGGCTTGGAGGAGGAATGCTCGTGTTGTCAGTAGTTATTGCAGCTGCCGTCTTTGTGTCTAGTGCCGAAACTTCGTCAGATTCCACGGATCAAAAAACTATGTCAAACATTGAAGTCTCCCAAGCTGCAAGCATTGCATATGGTCAGGAATGGTTGGGGCTCGTTGACAATCAAAACTGGAGCGAAAGTTGGAACAGCGCTGGTTCTTTTTTCCGCTCAAAGGTTTCTGAAAAAACTTGGCCCTCAACCATATTGTCAGTTCGCGATCCATTGGGGGCCCTTCAATCTCGCTCGATACTTAAGGTTACAAAAGCAACGTCCCTGCCGGATGCACCTGATGGAGAATACGAACTGATCGAGTTTCAATCGGACTTTGCGAATAAACGTGGGGCCATAGAGACGCTTGTGCTTATGCAAGAGGGGCACACTTGGAAGACGGTTGGTTATTTCATCCGCTGAGATTGGTCAGCATTTCCATAACAGCTTTGATCGTAGGTTTGGAATGTTCGCTTTTGCACCCGAAACGTACTTTTGCTCTCCTCACATCAATCAGGATTTGAATGCCTGTTGGCTTACTCCGTATACCCAGCCAGCTTCCCATTAATCACATAGTCCAAAATCTCGACAATCTGCGCCGGGGTTTCTGCTACGGCTAGAGCCGCAGCGTCCACTTCCTTAAGCGGGTGTACAATATCCGGTCCATGATTAATGATCAGGGGTTTGCCTAGTGCCGCCGCATAGCCTGCATCAAAGGCAGCATTCCATTGCTTATATTTGTCACCAAAACGCACAACAACGATATCCGCTTTCTTGATTAAAGTAGAGGTGCGTATAGCGTTGACCTGCGCGCCTTTGCGGTCGTGCCAGAATTTTTTGTCTTCGCTGCCCAATATCGCCACACCGCAATCATCGGACGCCGAGTGATCGGTGACTGGCGCCGAGAATTGCACGGGCAGGCCCTTTTCTTTGGCGCCATTGGCAATGTCTTCGCGCCAATTGGTGTGGATTTCACCGGATAGATAAACGTTCCAAGTATCTTGCATTGTCATTTCCTGTTACCGCTCCCGTGTTGCGCTAAACTTGATCTCCGGATTGCGCTCCTCCTGATAACCCACATCCCAGGCGCTTTTTGCCAGGAATACCAGATTGTCATCTCGATCTTTGGCCAGTGCGCTCTGATTGATATTGGCGAAGGCCTGCAAGGTCGCATCATCGCCGCTGATCCAGCGGGCGGTTTCAAACGGAGCGGCCTCCAGTTTTGCCTCGACTTTATACTCCGCAGAAAGGCGGCTGATTAGCACTTCCAACTGCAACTGTCCCACAACACCGATAATCCAGTTGGCGCCGAGCTCTGGGTAGAAAACTTGCACCACGCCTTCTTCGGACAAGTCATCCAGCGCTTTGCGCAGTTTCTTCGTCTGCGTCGGGTCTTGCAGGATAACGCGGCGGAGTATCTCGGGGGCGAAATTGGGCAAGCCGGTAATCCGCACCTGGTTTTTTTCGCTCAATGTATCGCCAACCCGCAAGGTCCCGTGATTGGGGATGCCGATAATATCACCGGGATGCGCAGTGTCGGCTATCTCCCGATCCTGTGCAAAAAACAGGATCGGCGAGTGGATTGCAATCGGCTTGCCAAGACCGGAGGGCGTCAGTTTCATACCGCGCTTAAACTCTCCCGAACAAAGCCGCATGAAGGCAATGCGGTCGCGATGCTGCGGATCCATATTCGCCTGAATTTTGAAGATGAAGCCGGTAATGTCCTTGTCATCCGGCTGGATTGGATCGGGTTCCGCCGGCTGTGGGCGCGGTGGCGGGGCGTGTTGGGCAATCGCCTCGATCAACTCCTCGACGCCAAATTGTTTCAGCGCTGAACCAAAATAGACCGGCGTCAGATCTCCGTTCTGATAGGCCTCAATATCAAAAGCACTATAGCCGCCTTTAGCCAATTCTCCTTCGCCGGTCAGTCGCTCCAGTGCACCATCGGAAAGGACATCACCGAGCTTGGGATCTTCCAAGCTGTCAAACTGCTGCGCCACGCCATCATAGTTTTTGCTGTCACCAGTCGGCTGATGCAATTGATCGCGAACCAGATCATAAACGCCTTCAAATTGTCCGCCCATACCAGTGGGCCAGCTCATCGGGCACACATCCAATGCCAATTTGTCGGCCACTTCATCAAGTAGCTCGAACGGATCGCGACCTTCACGGTCGACCTTGTTTACGAAGGTAATGATGGGGACCGAGCGCAACCGGCAAACTTCGAACAGTTTCAAGGTTTGCGCCTCAATACCGCTGGCGGCATCGATCACCATGATCGCACTGTCGACCGCGGTCAGCGTGCGATAGGTATCTTCGGAAAAATCCTCGTGACCCGGCGTGTCGAGCAGGTTGAACACGATACCATTGCGCTCAAAGGTCATCACCGAGCTGGTCACAGAAATCCCGCGTTGTTGCTCGATCTTCATCCAGTCCGAACGCGCGCGCCGGTTGTCGCCGCGTGCTTTAACCTCTCCGGCAAGGTGAATCGCGCCGCCTTTCAGCAGCAGCTTCTCGGTCAGCGTCGTCTTGCCGGCGTCTGGGTGCGAGATAATCGCGAATGTTCGGCGTGGGTTTGTCATATTTTAGCCGCGCAATTCTGCGCCAAGTTTGGTTGCATTGGCGACGATCTTGTCGGTCAGCGCCTTTAAATCCTCATCGTTCAAGGTTGCTTCCTGCGGTTGCAATGTAACTTCCACAGCAAGAGACTTCTTGCCTTCGCCAAGACTTTCACCTTCGAACAGATCAAATATTCTCGCGTTGGTGATCAGCTTCTTGTCGGCGCCCTTGACGGCTCGGACCAAGTCGCCGGCGGCCACATCCGCATCGACAATAAACGCAAAATCACGCTTCACACTCTGCAGTGCCGGAGGCGTATAGGCATCGCGCATATGACCGAACTTCTTCTTTAGCGGAATCGCATCAAGGAATATCTCTGCGCCAACCGCGCCGCCTTTTAGGCCCAGTGCTTTGGTAACATTGGGGTGCAATGCCCCATATGCGGCAAGGATTTTCTTTGGTCCTAAACGTAACGTGCCGGATTGTCCGGGGTGATAATGATCCCCTGCTTCGCCGAAATCCATTAGCTTGTCGACGGGGGCACCAGCGGCTTCCAAAATGGCAATCACTTCGGCTTTGGCATCATAGGCATCATATTTTGATGCACCGGCTGCCTGCCAGTTTCGCGCTGTTTTCTCACCCGTCAGCACCAGTCCGATAGTGGGATGCTCGGTTGATTCCAGATAGCGCCGCCCCACTTCGAACAAACGGATAGACGCGGCGCCGCGTGCTCTGTTGCGCTGTGCCGCCGCGATCAGACCGGGTAGCATCGAGGGCCGCATATATTTCAGGTCTTCGCTGATCGGACTGGTAAGCGCCCATTGGCTGCCGCCGAACGGAGCGGCTTCTTTTTCCGAAATGAAGCTCCATGTGACAACCTCGTTGAGACCGCGCGCGGCTGCAGCGCGTCGTGCTTTGCGTTCAGCCAGTTGTTCCGGTGAGGCGGTAGGCTTTGCGACACCCGGCTTGCGCGGCAATGGCGTGGACGGCACATTGTCGAGACCTTCGATACGGACGACTTCTTCGACAATATCCTGCCAGCCATGCACATCGCGTCGCCATGTTGGGATCGAAACGGTCCAGTCATCGGCGACACCAAAACCAAGCGCTTCAAGGATGGAATTTTGTTTCTCGGCGGTCACTTCAATGCCGCCAAGTCCCAAACATTTTGCTGGATCATAGTTGATCGTGCGTTGCGAGGTTGGAGGAGTCCCAGCCTTGGTCACTTCGCTGGCGGTACCACCACAAAGTTCGAGCACCAATGCCGTGGCAATATCAATACCATCGTCTAGAAAGGCCGGATCAACGCCGCGCTCGAACCTTTGGCGGGCGTCTGAAGTCAACATCAGTTTCTGGCCGGTTTTCGCGATATTCTCTGGTGTGAAATAGGCACATTCGATCAACACTTCTGTTGTGGTTTCATCGGAGCCAGTAGATGCACCGCCCATGATTCCGCCAATATCATGCGCACCATTGTCGTCTGCGATCACGGTCATGGTCTCGTCGAGTGTGTACTCGTTATCATTAAGCGCAACGACCTTTTCACCGGCGTTCGCTTTGCGCGCAACCAGACCGCCGTTCAGTTTCGCGGCATCGTAAACGTGAAGCGGCCGTCCATGATCGAGCATCACATAATTGGTGATATCAACCAGCGCGTTAATTGGTTTTTGGCCGGCAGATTTGAGCCGTGCTTGCATCCAGTCAGGAGAGGAGCCGTTGCTAACGCCGCTGATGACACAGCCGTAAAAGGCGGGGCAGCCGTCGGCATCTTCCGTCGCTACATCCGGACCGTTGCCGGCACGATCGATCGCAGCTACATCCAGTGGCTTGAGAGTGCCGATACCGGTTGCAGCAAGGTCGCGTGCGATACCGCGAACACCCATGCAATCCTGACGATTAGGAGTGATTGCTACATCCATCACCGGATCGTCAATTTTGGCATAGTCGGCATAGCTTTGACCAACGGCATCGGCGGCGCCGGATTCTAACTCGATAATCCCATCATGATCATCGCCCAGTTCCAGCTCGCGCGCGCTGCACATCATGCCAAAGCTTTCGACATCCCGTATCTTGGCTGGTTTCAGGGTGAAATCGCTGCCGGGGATATAGGTTCCAGGCGGGCCGAATACGCCAATCATATCGGCTTTGGCATTGGGCGCGCCGCAGACAACCTGCCATGGTTCGTTGCTGCCATCATCGACTTTAAGCAGCTGCAGCTTGTCGGCATTGGGATGCGGACCGGCTTCGATGACCTTTGCCACCCGGAAGGGACGCAGCGCATCGGCCGGATTTTCCAATCCTTCGAGTTCCAGACCAATATCGGTCAGCTTGTCGGTAATTTCGGTGAGGCTTGCATCGGTTTCCAGATGCGCTTTGAGCCAACTTAGGGAAAATTTCATGCGCCGACTCCTCCGCTCAAAGTGGGAACGTCGAGTGCATCAAATCCGTAATGATCGGCCCAGCGCAAATCGCCATCGAAGAATGCGCGCAGGTCATCCATCCCATATTTCAGCATTGCTAACCGGTCTATCCCGCAGCCAAAAGCAAAGCCCTGCCAGACTTCTGGATCAAGTCCGCAATTGGCGATCACATTAGGATGGACCATGCCGCTGCCTAGGATTTCCATCCAGCCGCCATTTTCGCCGCGCGGATCGCCGCCGATGATGCGCTTGCCCTTCTCGACGGTGAATCCCAAATCGACCTCTGCGGAGGGTTCGGTGAAAGGGAAATAGCTGGGGCGCAGGCGCAGGGTAATATCGTCGCGTTCAAAAAATGCGCGGACAAAGGTTTCCAGCGTCCATTTCAGATGACCCATATGGATGCCCTTGTCGATTACCAATCCTTCGACTTGATGAAACATCGGTGTGTGGGTCGCATCGCTATCGGAGCGATAGGTTCGGCCCGGCGCAATAATATGGATCGGTTCACCTTCGCCATTGGAGCGTCTGGCTACATCCATCATTGTCCGAATTTGCACTGGAGAAGTATGGGTACGCAGCATTTTAGGCATGTCATTCTCATCCGTCTGGGGGAAATAGAATGTATCATGCATGGCGCGTGCCGGATGCGTGTCCGGGATATTGAGAGCGGTGAAATTGTGCCAGTCATCTTCAATTTCTGGCCCCGTTTCAACGGAGAATCCCAAGTCAGCGAATATCTCTGCCAGTTCGTCCATCACTTGCGATACCGGATGAATGCTTCCTTTGGGTACTGATGGCGGCGGCAATGTCAGGTCAAGTTTTTCCGTCGCCAGTTTGGCGTTCAAAACATCGGCTTCCATTGCCTCCTTGCGGCTGGCAATGGCATCGGCAACGGCCTGGCGTGTGCCATTAATCTTCGGACCTTCGGTCTGGCGTTCTTCCGGTGTCATCTGGCCGAGCGTTTTTAGCAACAGCGAAATCTCGCCTTTCTTGCCCAGCGCCGCAACGCGAATGGCTTCCAATGCATCGCCGTCGGACGCGCCGGCGACCTGCGCCAGATATTTGTCTTTAATCGCTTCGATATCGCTCATCGCTCTATCCTGTTCCTGTTTCCAGCCCGTCTAGCAAGCCCTGCAAATAACCCAATAAAAAAGCGCCGTAACCCGGTTTAAGGGTCGGCGCTTTTTGAATTTTATGAAAACGCTTAGGCTTTTGCCAGAGCGTCCTGCGCCTGTTTGATGACGCCTTTAAACACTTCCGGCTCGTTCATCGCCAGATCGGCCATGACTTTGCGGTCAAGCTCGATGCCTGCCAGTTTGGTGCCGTGGATGAATGTACCGTAAGTCATTCCTTCCTGGCGAACAGCAGCATTAATGCGTTGAATCCAGATGGCGCGAAATGCGCGTTTTTTAACTTTGCGATCACGATAAGCATATTGGCCGGCTTTTTCGACAGCCTGCCGAGCGATGCGGATCGTATTTTTGCGGCGGCCGTAGTAGCCTTTTGCCTGATCCAATAATCTTTTATGTTTTGTACGAGTGGTCGTACCCCGTTTTACACGTGCCATTTTCTATATATCCTTGAATTTATTTTGGTCGCAGGAGCCGTTAAAGCCCGTATGGCGCCCATTTTTTCACTGTCCGAGCATCCGCATCACACAATTTCTTGGTGCCGCGGTTCTGACGGATATATTTACTGTTATGGCTCATTAAACGGTGACGTTTGCCGGCTACACCGTGCTTAACCTTGCCGTTTGCGGTGATTTTGAAGCGTTTCTTCACACCACTTTTGGTCTTCAACTTGGGCATTTTGGTCTCCTTTAGAAGTTACCGTTACGGACACTTGTGGCAGCCCACACTGGCCAGAGCGTCACATCGGAAGGGCGGCAATAGCTAGATTCGTCCAAATTGCAAGGTTTAAGTTGAAACTAGTCGCCTACCTTCGGGTCATGCAAAACCTGCATCCCGGCACCCGCCGCCGCCATTCTACCATGCACCGCAGCGTTCATGAACGGGTGGGACTTTGCCTTATACTCAGTAGCGCTCATGCCCATGAAGCGCTGGAAGTCGCGGCCAAAATGGGCTTGATCGTAATAGTTTGAATCAAGGGTTGATACCCAGTTTTGTGATGGGTTGAGCATATTTTCGGCAAGAGTCCGGAGGAAACGCTGCCGGCGCAGCAGCAATTTGGGCGGGAAACCAAAGGCTTTTCGGCTCAGCCGGTCCAGTGTTCGGCCTGTGACATTGAGCCGCTCGGCCATTTCCTGCACGGTTTGCAGGTCAGGATCGATCAGCAAATTATGCGCTTTCTGGATCAGTTGATCATCATCATGTGAACCGTCCAGAAGTGCGGTAAAGAATCTGTCAATCCTGTCGGCTTCGCTTTCTGGACCATCATGCCTGTTTTCGAACAGAGCAGAATATAGCGGCCTGAACTTTTCAAAGTGGGCGTCTTCTTCGCCGTCTGTTGTTCGGTCTGCATATTGCTCCGCTGAGGCGCCGGCAAATTTCGACCAGCCCATAGGCAGCAGGCCGACGCCCCAGGCTTTCATGGTTCCCGATTCAAATTGGGTTGCATAGCTGGTTGGGCCAACCACGGCGATGCGGGGCGCTTGTATTTCTGGATTTGAGCCAATTGAGCCAAAGGGCATGGTGCCGCAGGAGTAGCGAATATTTGCCCATTCCGGGTGTAGCCAGTCCGCAATCCGTTCATCGCCGTCGGTCTTTACTTCGGTCAAGTAAAATGTGCTGATATAGGGACGAAGACGCTCGCCGGGCATAAAGAATCTGATGGTAACGGGGGCTCTGTTTAGTGATGACAAGCAATCGCCTCCAAAACGTCATCCAAGCGCGCTTGATCACCAATCGCTAGAACATGACCATCCGATTCCGCATGGAGCGGTTCGCCGTTCCAGTCACACATAACGCCGCCTGCACCATCTACAATAGGAGCCAGCGCTGAGAAATCGTGGAGCATCAATCCGGCTTCGCAAACCACATCCACATGACCACTGGCGACCAATCCATAGTTGTAACAATCACCACCATAAATAATCTTGCGCGGTGCCACCTTTCCGGCCAGCCCCATAAAATGATCTGCGTCATGTTCGTCAAATTGATGCGGGGTTGTGGTTGCTAAAACGGCGTCCTTCAATTCACGACACCGTGCCGATTTGGCTGGCTCGCCGTTAAACAGGGTTTCCCGCCCCACCACACCAACCCAGCGCTCTTTCGCAATCGGTTGGTCAATAATGCCGACAATCGGAAAACCATCCTGCATCAGCGCAATGAGAGTCCCAAAGATAGCACGACCGGCGATAAAGCTGGTTGTACCATCAATCGGGTCCAGAACCCATTGTCGAGATGCACCTTCATTGCGCGTTCCGAATTCTTCTCCGATTATACCGTCGTCCGGGCGCTCGGCCTCGATAATCTTCCGCATAGCGGCTTCGGCAGCGCGATCGGCTTCTGTAACAAAGGTCGAATCGCTCTTCGCCTCCTGATCAAATTTGGCACGGAAAAAGGGGCGAATGGCCTCGCCCGCTGCTTCAGCTAAGTTTTCAGCCAGGGCGATATCTTTAGGTGTCATTGATCATCTGCGGGTTCAGCCGGCCGCCAAGCCCAAATATACAATATCAGACCGGTCATGATGAACAGCGCACAGCCGGACAAAACCCACGCATTGGCGTACCAATATTCACCCCAGCTAAACTCGCCGGCCATGATCTTTGCCCAGCCCTTGAAATGCTGCATGCTTGCGACAACGAGACCTAGAAAGGCCAGCGTAGAAGATATCCATCGGTTGAACCAATGTTGCGGGTTGAAGAGCAGCAACAGTCCCAGCATTCCGATAATCGTGCGTTGCACCCGGCAGAACGGGCAAACATAAACCAGTTCGGCCAATTCCGTTGCCCATGCCAAAACACAAATAACGATCGCCAGAACGCCGATATGGAGGCGATATTGCAGCAAAGTCTCAAAGTTTGGCATTTTCCTCTTTCCTCTTCGAATCAATTTAGTCCCATAGGCTGGAAACAGAGCTTTCATCTGCTATCCGGCTGATCGCTTCTCCCAGCAGTGGTGCGATCGGCAATATGCGAATTTTTTCTGAATCCAGTGCTGATTGTGGTGCCTGAATTGTATCGGTGATGATCAACTTGCGTAGCGATGAAGCATTGACCCGCTCCACGGCTTTACCGGACAAGACACCGTGGGTTATATAAGCCGCAACATCGGTCGCTCCGGCCGCAATCAATGCATCGGAGGCGTTGCACAAAGTACCAGCGCTGTCGGCAATATCATCGATCATCACACAAAAGCGGCCTTCGACATCGCCGATGATATTCATCACTTCGGATACGCCTGCTTTTTCGCGGCGCTTATCGACGATGGCCAAGGGAGCATTGTTTAAACGCTTGGCCAGAGCACGTGCACGAACCACGCCGCCAACATCTGGCGATACCACCATAATGTCTTTATCTGCATGTCGGGATTTAATATCTTCGCTAATCACCGGTGCGCCGTAAAGGTTGTCGGTCGGAATGTCGAAAAACCCTTGAATCTGGCCAGCATGAAGATCCACGGTCAGCACGCGATCAGCGCCAGCCTCGGTGATTAGGTTGGCAACTAGCTTGGCGGAAATGGGTGTGCGCGGTCCCGGTTTCCGATCTTGCCGTGCATAGCCGAAATAGGGAACAACAGCGGTAATTCGCTTGGCAGAAGCACGGCGCAAGGCATCAATGCTGATCAGCAATTCCATTAAATTGTCGTTTGCGGGATGGCTGGTGGACTGGACAACAAAGACATCTTCGCCGCGAACATTTTCGTGAATTTCGATAAAAATCTCATCATCGGCAAACCGTTTTACACTCGCATCGGTGAGCGGAATGTTCAGGTATTTGCCAATTGCCTGAGCGAGCGGCAAATTGCTATTGCCGGACATAAGTTTCATATAGTTGCTTCCCCGATATTTGGTTGCTGCTGGAAAACCGCCCAGTCACAACGCCACTAATCCCTCGCCTTGTTAGACAGAGAATCGAAAAATCAAAAGAGGCTTTATTCAAATCCAGCCAGTTTGTTTCAGCTTAGTACCACGGAATGAATATAGGCATGACTGCGTATGTTCTAAGGACAGCAAACCGATAGATAGGGTTACTCAGTAATGGAGACCCAAATCATGTTAAAACCGATTCAGATATTTACAGCAGTTGCAACGATGGCAACTTCTCTTGCGCTATTTGCTGCGATTCCGGTGCCCGGTACAGGAAAAGCCGATGCAAGTCCGCTTACCATGCATACTAATTCTATTCCCGCCAACGGCAGCCGGATATCCACGATGTGGTTGGAGCGAGGCAAGCGCTACAAAGTTCGTATCAGTGGTCAGACTCATTTCGGGACGTGGAAGCCAACACGCCGCGCTTTGAAAAACGATGCATGCTTTGAGTTTAATTCCGGTCGCGGCCGCGTTAGCTTGCCAGTTGTCAAAAGCAGCCATAGCCTGAATTTCTGCCGGTCCGGATATCGAGCTAATCACAAATATGAATCCCAGATAATATATGGTGACGGACGAAACCTGACCCTTTGGGTATATGATTCAGATTATCGCGATAACTATGGAAGTTACTATGCCGAAGTAATTTTGATGCGTTAGGATTCTATTTGCCGCCCTGAACGCTCTTGCCTATCAGGGCGGCATGACAAATCATCTTCTTATATCGATGGCGCAGCTGACGCAGAAGGTCGGTGATCTAGGCGGTAACGCTGATGCTATGATAGCGGCTAGGGCTACAAAGCCGGATAGCGACCTGATCGTTTTCCCCGAATTGCAACTGATCGGATATCCCCCAGAAGACCTGGTGCTCAAACCTGCGGTCTGGGAGCGAGCAGAAGCGGAACTGGATCGATTAGCAGCGGTTACGGCGGATTCAGGCCCAGCCATGCTGGTTGGCTCAATCTTTCGCGATCAGGGCAAATTGTTTAACGGAATAGCCCTGCTGAAAGACGGACAGATTAGCGATGTACGCTACAAAGTTGAACTTCCCAACTACGGCACATTTGATGAAAAACGGTTATTCGCATCGGGACCAATGCCAGAACCAGTGGAGTTTAAAGGCGTAAAACTGGGGCTTCCCATTTGTGAAGATGGATGGCTTCCTGAGGTTTCAAAGCATCTGGTCGGGCGAGGGGCGGAACTTTTAATTTCTGTCAACGGCAGCCCTTATGAAATTGAAAAAGATGATCGGCGCGAGACCGAGGTTTTTGCGGCGAGAGTCAAAGAAACCGGATTGCCTCTAATTTTCCTCAATCGCGTTGGCGGGCAGGATGAAGTTGTTTTTGACGGCTGTTCTTTTGTCCTAAACGCGGATGGCAACACTGCACATCGTCTTCCCGATTGGGAAGAGCATATTCGCGATACCGTTTGGTCCAAGGGATCGGATGGCTGGTCCTGTGATACGGGGGATATCGAGAATTGGGATCATCATCCGGCCGATATTTACAACGCAATGATTGTTGGTCTGCGAGATTATGTAAATGCGAACGGCTTCCCCGGTGTAGTTCTGGGCTTGTCGGGCGGTATTGATAGTGCTTTGTCGGCAGCCGTAGCGGTTGATGCCTTGGGAGCGGACCGGGTTTGGTGTGTAATGATGCCATCACGGTTTACCAGTCAGGAAAGCCTAGATGATGCCGAAGGCTGCGCCAGGATGCTGGGAACGAAGCTCGACACGATCCCGATCAACCCCGCGATTGAAGGCTTCGATGCTATGCTGGAAGGCAGCTTTTCAGATAGCGAGGTTGATATTACCGAGGAGAATATTCAGTCACGGATCCGCGGTGTCACATTGATGGCCTTGAGCAACAAATTTGGCCATATGCTGCTTACAACCGGGAACAAGTCGGAAATGAGCGTCGGATATGCAACCATTTATGGCGACATGGCTGGCGGCTATTCGGTGCTGAAAGATGCCTATAAATTAACCTGTTTCAAGCTCTCCCAGTGGCGTAATCGAAACAAGCCCAGCCTGGGTCTGGGGCCAGATGGTCCGGTCATGCCCGTTAATGTGATCAGCAAACCACCAACCGCAGAATTGCGGGAAGATCAGAAAGACAGTGATAGCCTCCCCGATTATGAAGTGCTTGATCCGCTGCTCCACGGATTGATCGAGGAAGAATTGTCGGTCGATGATTTGGTCAAACGCGGTTTTGACCGGGAAACGGTCATCCGGATTGAGCGCCTGCTCTATATTGCCGAGTATAAACGGCGACAAGCTCCTCCAGGCGTTAAACTCGGGACTCGCAATTTTGGGCGTGATCGTCGATATCCTATTACCAACGCGTTCAGAACCGTCTAAGGGCGCGACACTATGACCATTAAAACCCGTTTTGCCCCGTCACCGACCGGCCATCTGCATGTCGGCAATATTCGTACCGCTCTCCATAACTGGATGTTTGCCAAGAAAGAGGGTGGTACATTTCTATTGCGTCTCGATGATACAGATGCAGAGCGGTCGAAAGAGGAATATGTTGAAGCGATCCGCGCTGACTTGAGTTGGCTTGGCCTTGCGGCTGATGAGGAGGCAAGGCAGTCGAGCCGATTTGATCGCTATGAAGAACAGTTTGAGGTTCTGAAGGCTGCGGGCCGTGTTTATCCAGCCTTTGAAACTTCGGAGGAGTTGGAACTTCGTCGCAAGATCCTGCTCGGTCAAGGCAAGCCGCCCATATATGAACGCACCGCCCTTGCACTTACTGAAGGACAGATTGCCGGTTTTGAAGCCGAAGGCCGAAGGCCGCATTGGCGGTTCAAGCTCGATCATGACAAACCCATTGAGTGGAATGACTTGATCCGTGGCAACCAGCATTTCGATGCCGCCTTGCTCTCCGATCCTGTAATCCGGCGTGAAGATGGTAGCTGGCTTTATATGTTGCCGTCGACCATCGACGATATTGATATGGGGATTACCCATGTTGTTCGCGGCGAAGACCATGTTGCCAACACCGCAGTGCAAATTCAGATGTTTGAAGCATTTGGTGCAAATACACCGGAATTTGCGCATGAAGCATTGCTGGTAGGCACTGAAGGCAAATTGTCCAAACGGCTCGGCTCGCTTGGCGTGAGCGGATTTCGCGAGCGCAATATCGAACCAGAATCCATTGTCGCCTTGCTAGCGCGTATAGGGACCAGCGATCCTGTCGAGCCGGTTGCCAATGTCGAGCAACTGATCGAGACTTTTGATTTCAGCCGTTTTGGCCGGGCACCAGCCCGCTTTGACGACGAAGAGTTGGCTCAGCTGAATCAAAAAATTGTGCATCAGCTGGATTATGATGCGGTAAAGGATCGGTTGCCAGAGGCTGTAAACACCGATGGATGGGAAGTGATCCGTCCCAATCTACATAATATGGGAGAGGTGGGCCATTGGTGGCAGGTTGTTACCGGCCCGGTTGAACCGCCGGAATTTTCGTCTGAAGATAGTGAGTTTATTGGTGCGGCCAAGACAGTATTGGAAGCCTTGGAATGGTCTGACACGATCTGGAAGGATTGGACAGGCAAGCTGAAAGAAGTCACAGATCGAAAGGGCAAGGCGTTGTTCATGCCGCTGCGCCAAGCTTTGACAGGACTGGATCACGGCCCGGATATGAACGCTTTGTTGCCGCTTATCGGAAAAGACCAGGTCTTTTTGCGACTTTCCAAGACGCTCGACTAGGCACTTTGCTTGTCGATTCTAGCGCAAATTTGCGCGCATCTTGACATTTTTATGATATAGTATATCATATCTAATTGACGGTGCAGATACACGGTCAAAATAACGGGCTGCTCCGTCATCTTTTGAAGGAAGATGAGAGGATGTAATATGAGCTACGTTTCAACTTATGACAAACGAACGCCCAAACCCAATGGGATTGCCTGGGCTATTGGGGTGCATGTGGTGATTATCGGAGCGGTGATTGCAATACCCGGGGTTGAGATAATCCCAGAGGAAATAGGCGAGATAGAGGCCATATTCATAACCAAACTGGAGCCGCCAAAGGAGAAAATTGAGGAACAAAAGCTAGAGATTAAGCTTCCAAGTAAACCAAAAATAGTCACTCCGATTCCACAGATTGACGATTTGCCTAAGGCACCCGAAACGGAAATCACAGATTTTGTCGGATCTGAGGAACTTTCTTTGGGAGGAAGTGGAAGGGGAGATATTCCTTTTGAGCCTTTGGACAATATCGTACCGACCCCTGACCCAGTCACCATTGCGGCAAGATTAAACCCGCGATTTGCCAGCCAGTTTCAACCAAGATATCCGTCCGGGCTGTTGCGCCTCGATATTGAGGGCAATGTTAGCGTCCGCGTCCTTGTGGGCACCGACGGTCGCGCCAAAGATATCGAGTTGATTAGTACGCCACACCCCAAATTCTGGGAAACGACTCGCAAGCACGCGCTTAGAAAATGGAGATTCCAACCCGCGACCAGGGATGGCACCCCAATCGAAAGCTGGATAACCTTGAAAGTCCGTTTTGAAATAAACAGTTAGTCACCGTCTTTCAGCCAGCCCTTGTATTACACTAGGGCTGGTCATTCGCTGCAAGCCATACTATTTAGTTTCAATGCGTATGTTGAAAGATGTCTCGGCTAGCGGCGGACTTAGCGATCTTATTGCAGTGATCCGCCAAGGTGAAAAGGGAGAGCGATGGCTACCGGCTCTGCTCTCTTTTGCGTGTACCGGATTTATCTTGTTCCTTTTCATCCTCGATCCCAAGGTCAACACCTATACCTATGTGCCACGAGAGGTCATATACGTAGAAAACTGGTCCGAAGAGCGCTCGGATGAAGAGATTTTGAAAGACCGCTGGGAGGTCCAGTGTCTCAAGGAAAAGCAGGCTGATAAACGCCGAGAAGCCATGAAAAAACTCGGTGAGTTATCCGGTATGGATGTGGAAGAAATTGAACGCGAGGCCGAACAAAAGCGGATTGCGCGCGGCGAAAAAATTGTCGAGCTCCCGCCCGGCACTACATGCTGAAAAACCCGAATGATGCCAGGTTTATGGCAATGGCCATAGCGCTATCGCAGCGTGGCCGCGGCCGCACGACCAGCAATCCTAATGTTGGCTGCGTTATAGTCAAAGACGGCCAAGTTGTCGGACGCGGCTGGACCCAGCCAGGCGGTAGGCCGCATGCCGAGGCTATGGCCCTGACAGACGCCGGTACTGGCGCCAACAATGCAGATATCTACGTCACTCTGGAACCCTGTGCGCATATCAGCGAACGAGGTGAGTCCTGTGCCGACCTTGTGGTAGCTGCCAGGCCCGCACGCGTTGTGGTTGCCAATCTCGATCCGGATGAGCGAACCCACCGTAAAGGAGTCGATCGTATGGAACGGGCAGGAATTTCTGTCTCTGTGGGATTGATGGAAACAGAGGCCCGACAGGTCATGGCCGGCTTTTTTACCCGGATGGAAAAAGGACGGCCTCACATCACCCTGAAACTTGCCATGTCGCTGGATGGATGTATCGCGATGGCGAATGGAGAAAGCCAGTGGATCACAGGATCACGGGCCAGAGCACATACTCATCTGGAGCGTGCGCGGTCAGATGCTATTTTGGTAGGCTCTGGTACGGTTAAGGCTGATCAGCCTGGAATGGATGTCCGGCTCGAGGGGCTTGAAGATCGAAATCCATTGCCGATTGTCCTTGGCAAAGCTGAAACACTGGATCACTGGCAGAGAATATCAACGCCCAGTGCTGTTTCCGATCTGGAAAATGTTAACTGGCTGCTGGTGGAAGGCGGCGCAGCTACGGCGGCCTCATTTTTGCAGGCGGGCTTGGTGGATCGCCTTATGATTTATCGCGCACCGATCGTCATTGGCGGCGGGTTGCCATCGGTACGTGAATTTGGGCTTTCTGGCCTGGGCGAGGCACATGGACAATGGGAACTTGTTGATCGGCGGATTTTGGACAAGGATAGTCTTGAGATATATGATCGTGCAGCCTAGGCACACGGCAAAGGAATCGAAAACATATGTTTACTGGCATTGTCACGGATATTGGAACGATCACAGCGTTGGAACAACGCGGAGACCTTCGCGTTACCATCAAATGTGGTTATGATATGGATGAAGTGGATATGGGGGCATCCATATCTTGTGCTGGAATCTGCTTGACCGTTGTGGACAAGGGAACGGACTGGTTTGCTGTAGATGTTTCTGCTGAAACCGTGTCGTGTACTGCTCAAGGGCAGTTCACACAGGACCGAAAGGTCAATCTGGAACGTGCCCTAAAGATTGGTGATGAACTCGGTGGGCATATTGTTACAGGTCATATTGATGGCGTCGGAGAGGTTGCTTCTGCTGAGGAAACTGGAGATTCTTGTACTGTTCGCATCAAGGCGCCGGCGGAGCTGGCACCCTATATTGCACCCAAAGGGTCCATCACCGTTGATGGTGTCTCACTCACGGTGAACAATGTGACCGATGACGATGGAACGATTTTTACACTCAATATCATTCCGCATACAGGCAAGGTAACGACATTAGGCGAGTTGGAACCCGGTCGAGCGGTCAATCTTGAAATTGACGTATTGGCACGCTATCTTTTGCGGATGGAACAAGTCCGGTCGGCAGCCTGACCCGTAAAATTTGGACTACCGACCGGGAACTGAAAAACGGGCCTGTTAAAACGGTAACCAGCGCTGTTTCTTGCTAAACTTCATGTAACCAACATTGGCACCCAGTCGAAGGCCTGCTCCCAGACGAACCGGGATCAGCACCTTGTCTCCGCTGCGCAAATAGCTGACATGAAAGCCACCGACAAAATAGGCCGCGCCTTCGCCAGCCGGGAAACGCTGATACAGTTCTTCCGTATCATAGAGGTTGTAGACCAATACAAAGCTCTTCGCAGCATTTCCGCCAACATCGAACCCGATCGAAGGCCCGGTCCAATAGACTTTCTGTTCACCTTCAATCTTGTGATGTAGCTGGCCGGAACCGTAGCGCAGGCCAACAACGAAAGCTCCACTTGCTTCGCGTCCGACAATGTAGGCATTGGGACTGCCCTGCTTCTTCAAGATTCCTTCTATAACCCCTGCAAGGCCCTTTGCACCTTTGCCAAAAACACCTTCTGCCGCGCCGATCAGGTCGTCTTCTTGATAGGTTGTCGCATCGTTAACGTTGGCTACGGCATCACCCGCTTCCGCGCTATCGTTGACGGTATCACTGCCACTGACCTGGTCGGGCGGCGTTATATCGGAACTGATTGTGCTTTCCGACATCGCTTCATCGACAACAGTCGTGCTAGACGGTGCTTCCAGCGTGCCATCAAAATCAGGTGTTTCCAAATCCGCATCAATGGCGTCATTGGGGTCGATTGACTCAACTTGAGCATATGCAGGAGACACGGCGGGACCAGTGACCAGCGCGAAGGCTCCCAAAACCCCTAAAAAAGTCCGAATCGGTTTTCCGAAACGGTGTGAACGCGTTGGTTTTTCTGTCGGGCACAGCTCAGCCATGGATAAACTCCTTACCAAACCAGCCAAGACCAGCTTTCGGCTGCGCCAGCTGACTGCGCAATGAACCGACGACGAAACGACTCGATTTTGCGATATTTGGATGAATCCGGCAGGATTTTCCATTTAAAGGGCTGTTGGGACGACAACTCGATGTAGAAATTGCAGAGATTTTCTTAAAAACTTTACCCGTTGCAACGGTCACAATCAGTGGTTATATCGCCCTTTATTGGCATGCCAATCACGAGGACACGTGGGTGAGCGGCTGAAACCACCTCCTTGCTAAGGAGACAAGCTCTTTACGGGGCTTCGAGGGTTCGAATCCCTCCGTGTCCTCCATTCTTGTTGTTCGACATGGTCCATAGAGGCTATTAGAATTGCTGAAATCTGGTCGGAATCTAGGCCATGGATTGTATCGAATGGTCGCCAAGGTCGCGCGGTCCAATACTTCCACTCCCGGTTTTGGGGTAGGTGGTTTGGTTGATTGTTTCGGATAACATAGCCGCTGTTTGGTACACAAACACTCATCTTCAATCGCGTTGAATTAATTATAAAGTTATCAGCACCAGAACAAGCTCATTCTATTGAGTCCAAATTTGCAATCGATCGCTGATTAGGAGAAATCCTGTTGGAAGGCTTTCTCCTACCAATTTTAGGCTTTGCTATTCGCCAATTGTAAGTACCTGATTCAGGAGAGTCCCGGTCAGGATTTGGTCAATAGCCTTAAAACCTTCTTTACCGTTAGAACTAATCCTCCTAATATCGAAGTTTATATCGGTTCGCGAAGGAAATTTATGCGAAAAGTTTTAGTTACGGGGTCCGCTGGTTTTATCGGATATCACCTTTCCAAAATGCTGCTTGACGAAGGATTTTGTGTGGTCGGTTATGATGGGATGACTGATTACTATGATGTTAGATTAAAGCAAAAAAGGCATCAAATGTTGTTACAAAACCAGTATTTTGGGGCAATTGAAGGCATGCTAGAAGACTACGAAAATCTAGAAGAAGTTTGCTTGTCGGAAAAACCGGATATTATTGTTCATCTCGCAGCTCAAGCCGGAGTTCGTTATTCGATCGAAAACCCGCGAGCCTACATTGATGCAAATATTGTGGGTACTTTCAACGTAATGGAATGTGCGCGAAAATTATCCGTTGAACATCTCTTAATGGCATCCACTAGTTCGGCGTATGGAGCTAATACTGCTATGCCATATCATGAGCGTCAAAAAGCGGATTCTCAGCTTACTCTGTATGCGGCAACCAAAAAAGCGAACGAAAATATGGCTCATAGTTATGCCCATCTTTGGAATATTCCAACTACCATGTTTAGATTTTTCACGGTTTATGGTCCCTGGGGGCGTCCCGACATGGCGTTATTCAAGTTCACAAAGGGAATTTTGAATGGAGAGCCGATCGATATATATAATCATGGAGAAATGTATCGAGATTTTACTTATGTGACTGACCTTGTGCGCGGTATCCGATTGCTAATCGATTCAACTCCAATTCGAGTTGAAGACCCAGTCGACATCGAGGAGTGGGATAGCCTTTCGCATGCTGCACCTTTTCGAACAGTTAATATTGGAAACAATGACAAAGTAAAACTATTGGATTTTGTGGAAGCAATTGAGATTGAATGCGGTAAAGAAGCAGTTCGAAATTACATGGAAATGCAACAAGGTGACGTTCCCGCGACTTGGGCCGATGCAACCCTGTTATCGGAACTAACGGGTTACAAGCCAATGACTGATTTTCGGCAAGGCGTTAGACTATTTGTAGATTGGTACAGGAGCTATTATCAAGTGTGACGACGGATAATAGGTCGAGATTCTACTTTCCATGATATTCACCTATTGAACTTATCCAAAGGCGCATGGCAGAAGCCTGAAGTTGGAAAATTGCACCAAAGTATTTTTACAGGTCCTTAGGAAATTCGTGAAGCTATGAGATTAAACCGAACTTCCTTGGCCAATAAGCTATCACGAATTCCTGCTTTTCAAGGCAAACTTAAGTTGCCACCTTTTTCTTTGTTAGCGACGTTTATTGTGCTGGTTTTTTTGACTGGCGGTGGATCAAGGTCTGACATATCTTCCCTCATCATTCTTCGTCCGATATCTATCATTTTTTGTGGAATTGCGATTTACTCTCTGTCTAGAGAAGTTGTTGCTCAAAACAAGACCATCCTTTGCATAGCAGTTATGATATTCTTTTTACCTTTGCTTCAACTGATTCCAATGCCGCCACAATTTTGGCATATGTTACCGGCGCGCGAAATAGTTGTAAAAATTGACAAGCTAGTGGGCTTGGAAAGCCAGTGGCGCCCTATTAGCATTACGCCGAGTGAGACTTGGAACTCTGTCTATTCTCTATTTGTACCGTTGACTGTCCTCTTATTCGGAATTCAGCTAGATCAGGAACAGAAAAAGAGTTTGTTACCTCTTATACTTGGCTTGGGCATATTTAGCGGTTTATGGGGTATCTTACAGATTTCAGGAGATCCAAATGGGCCTGCATATCTTTACCGGATAACCAACAATGGATCTTCTGTTGGTTTGTTTGCAAACAGAAATCACGCAGCGGTCTTTTTGACGATTTTGATTCCAATGTTGGCCGTTTTTGTAAGTGTGCAAACAAAAAAAAGCGCAAACAGACGGGCGCGCATCGTCGCAGCGATTGCGGCCGGAGCGATAGTGATTCCTCTAATCTTAGTCACAGGTTCTAGGGCAGGATTGATACTGGGAGTTGTGGGGTTAATTTCGGCGCCACTAGTATTTAGAAAACCAAAATATGCCAACACCCAAAAAGCAAGAACACATAGACTGTCTAAATGGCAGGCATCTGGGGTTGCCATTCTAGGAATGGGTCTGGTTGCAGCAACAATTGCTATGTCGCGTGCACCCGCTTTAAGTCGGTTGATGGAGGATAAAGGTTTGGAGGGAATGAGATTGTCCACTGCGGATATTGTCTTCGAACTTGCGTGGTCTGTTTTCCCGTTGGGTTCCGGCTATGGATCATTTGTAGATATGTATAAGGTGGTCGAACCCGATGATCTTTTGGGGCCAACATATTTCAACCATGCTCACAATGACTGGTTGGAATTGTTCCTGACGGGAGGCGCCCCAGCAGTTCTGTTACTTATGGTTGTTCTCGCTGCCTGTTTTAGGCAGGCTTATTACATTTTTCGTCAATCCATTTTCTCGAATGATGCTATAATATATGGACGCTTGGGTTTCATTATCCTGTGTGTATTGGGACTAGCGAGTGTGGTGGACTATCCATTGCGTGTACCATCTTTAATGTGTGTGTGGGTGGTAGCATCGATTTGGCTTAACGATTCTTACCAAGGATCTCTCAAAAACGCTGGTGATTGATCGAAAGCTTGGTTATTGATTCTCAGATTTTAAACATTGGAACAGAGTTTTGAAAAACGTAATTACTACCTTCTGCCTGATTATATTATCCGCTTGCACTGGAACTGTCCAATTAGAAGGACATTCCTCTTTACAAGTAATAGATGGTATAGTTCTGCCAGCCCCAACAAGAAACGATATCGTCCAACAAGATAGGCCATATCTGATTGGCCCTTTCGACAAACTTGTTATCGATGTGTTCGGAATAGAAGAGTTAAGCAAAAAGGAAGTGCAGACAGATGCTAGTGGACGGATATCATTTCCATTGGCGGGCATAATCGAAGCTGCAGGTAAAACGCCTGCCGAAATAGAAAGTGAGTTGCAGGATAGACTGCGTGAGAGATTTGTTCGCGATCCGCAAGTAACCGTCAATCTAAAAGAGACAGTTAGTCAAGTTGTGACTGTGGATGGCCAGGTTCGTGAACCGGGTCTCTATCCAGTTGTTGGACGCATGACTCTAATGCGTGCTGTAGCCACTGCAAAGGGGACATCGGAATTTGCCAAGTTAGATGATGTTGTGATTTTTCGAACCGTTGAAAACCAGCGCTACGCCGCACTTTATAACTTGAAAGCAATCCGCCGAGGCCTATATGATGATCCAGAAGTCTTTGCAAATGATATTGTGATTGTTGGAAACTCACAGTCGAGAAGATTGTTTAAAGACTTCCTTCAAATAATTCCCCTTCTTACAACCCCGCTTGTTGTCGCTCTACAGAACAACTAGTATTATTAAGGCAACGACATGGCTGGATTACCTATGCGACAACAACTAGTGACACCTTCTGACCAAACTTCTTCGCTGATAGAAGAGGAACAAACACCTACTGGTTTTCCACCGATATTACTTCAATACTGGTACGCGTGTTTGCGATGGAAATGGGTTATCGTAAGCATTGTATTGATATCATTGGTTTTGGGGATTCTGTTTTCGCTGCTTTCAACACCGCAATTTATATCTTCATCTCGGATCGAGATCAGTCGAGCTGAAAAGAAGGTCACAAATGTGCAAGGCGTTGAATCGGTGGATGCCGGCCAAAACTTGGAGTTCTATCAAACGCAATATGCATTGCTAAATGCACGTTCGTTAGCTGAAAGAGTGATGCGTCAATTAAACTTAGCTGATAGTGACGATTTTTTTGAAGCTCACGGTGTTAATCCCTCAGATTCTACTAACTTTTTTTCGAGTGACGCTGATTTGTTGGAAGTAGATGAAAGCGAAAGACGAAAGGAATTAGCTGTAAAGTTGTTGCGCGAGCAAATTTCTATTTCGCCTATTAGGGGTTCGGCTTTAGTAGATGTAAGTTATACCAGCGGTAGCCCCACTTTATCGGCGCAGGTTGCTAATGCTTGGACCAAGCAGTTTATTGATTCGAGCATGGACCGCCGATTTTCTTCGACTTCAGAAGCACGACTTTTTCTGGAGGAACGACTCGCTGAGTTACGTACAAGGCTTGAAGAATCAGAACGTGACCTGGTCAATTACGCATCGCTTAAAGGAATTGTATCGCTGAGTAAAACACAAGGCTCAGATGGAAAAACACAATCCCAGCGAACACTGGTCGCAGCAGACCTTGAGGCTCTTAATAGTGCTTTATCACAAGCGATTGCTGAGCGGGTTAGAGCAAAGAGCAAAGCTGAAAATCTTGGTCAACAAGGCGCTTCAAGTGAAGCGCTGAACAACATAGCTATCTCAAGACTTCGAGAGACGCGCGCAGAGGCAGCAGCTGAACGTGCGAAATTGCTAGTGCAGTTTGAGCCTGGTTATCCAGCAGCACGCGCTTTGGAAGAACAAATTCGCGTTCTCGACGAAAATATAACTCGTGAGGAGACACGGGTTACTAGTAGCAGGTTGTCGGAATATCGTGAAGCCCAGCAACGAGAAAACCAACTTAGGGAAAAGGTTGAGTCATTTAAGAAACGTCTTGATCGCCAACAACGTGACAGTATTCAGTACAATATATTCCAGCGTGAAGCCGACACAAATCGGCAACTATATGATGCACTTCTTCAAAGATACAAAGAAATCGGTGTGGCTGGAGTGGGCTCCAACAATATATCTATAGTCGATGCGGCGAAAGTTCCCGATCGACCTTCTTCGCCCAATCTTTTATTGAATTTGGCTCTAGCACTGTTTTTTGGCTTTTTTGCATCGGGACTAGTTACCTTTGGGCTGGAACAAATTGATGAAGGCATAAGAGACCCTGGACAAGTTAGCCGCTCTCTTGGAATACCCTTTCTAGGTAGCATACCGGATGTGGAAGGGGATATTCTGTCGCAGACCCTTGACGCAAAATCAGAGATTTCTGAGGCTTATCTGAGTATTCGATCCAATCTAGCATTTTCAACCGATCACGGTGTACCTCAATCACTGATGATCACGTCTACAAGGCCTTCTGAGGGTAAAAGTACTAGCTCGCTCGCTATAGCAACTGTTTTAGGTCGTACTGGGAAAAGAGTTCTGCTTATAGATGCAGACATGCGTTCTCCGTCGATGCACGAATTTCTTGACCTCAACAACAATGCAGGATTGAGCAACTTTTTAGCCGGTGAGGAGGAATGGCAAAAATTGATAAAGCCGACCCGTTTAATGGGCGTTGATCTGATACCTGCCGGCCGCAAACCGCCAAGTGCTGCAGAACTTCTCTCAAGTGATCGCATGTCAGCGCTCTCGAAAATGGCATGTGAAAAATACGACCATCTGGTGGTAGATGCGCCTCCTATACTCGGTCTCGCTGACGCACCTCTGTTAAGCCGTGCCGTGGAAGGCTGCGTATATGTTGCTGAAGCTGAAGGTGTCGCTATTCGGGGAATAAAAGCGTCGTTGACTCGCCTAAAAGATGTGCAAGCTCAAATTTTTGGGGCCATTTTAACAAAGTTGGAGAAGCGCCAAGCGGGCTATGGCTATGGCTATGGCTATGGCTATGGCTATGGCCATGATCCCAAACCGGATGACAGTTAGTAGAGCCTAATTTGACAATGATCAAAAAACACTGGCTGAATCTTCCACTGCTCTTGGTTGTAACCTCGAGCTTATCACTTGCAGCACTAAACTATTCGGTGTCTCAGATTTCCCCCAGTGCGAAATATGGTAGGTTGCCATTTACTAGTGGTACGGCTCATCTCAAGAGAGCGGATCAGAACTTATCTTCAGGTCTGGAAAAAGTTGACACAGAAAAACTGCTTTCGATATCTAAAGCATCACTTCGCTCCGATCCATTGAATCCCAGGGCGCTGCGTAATTATTCTTTGCATTTTAGAGCTTTAGACAAAACCAAAAAGTCTTTTAGCTTTGCCAAAATGGCAAACAAACTATCTCGAAGAGATGTCATTTCAAATCTACTGCTTATTGAAAATATGGCCAATACCAAGACTACCGACCCGGGGGCCATTCTTAGGCACTATGACATAATTTTGCGAACCAATCCAGAAACGTACACTAAGCTTTACCCAGCTCTAGTTCAAGTAATGTCCACCAATCAAGCACAAGAACAGTTCGAATACTATTTTAAACGCCAGGCACCATGGCTCGCAGATGTGATGAGAAACACACTTGACAATGATAACGGGCCTCGTGGGATCACAGAAATCTTACTACATACATACCCCGGGAAAACTGTTGTGCTTCCTCAAGCTTTTGACTCAAATAGTCTTTTTGAGGGACTGTTTAAACGTGGCGAATATGAGCTAATGAAAGAATTGTTCTTGCGATTGAAAGAGACAGAACCAAAATGGCTATATTCCAAGGATTTTGGACTGTCAAAAACACAGCGCAAATATGGTCCCTTGGCTTGGAGTTTCAATAATTCTGCGGAATTTGGCGCATACCTAGTTGAAAGCAATGACCAGGTGGCACCATTGGTCGAAGTTTTAGCATCAAGCGGCAGTAGAGGAGAGGTTATGAAAAGAATACTTTTCCTTAACCCTGGGGATTATTCTGTAGTCAGTAATTTCACAGTTAACGACGCCAATCTGAATTCAGAGATCCGATACTCACTATACTGCCTAAAAGACAAAATGAACATTAATTTCGCCCATGATAATCCAATCTTTGACATTGATTTACTTGATCAAGATACAAGAACGCCGATAATGTTTACTTTAGAATGCAAAAGTCAGATATTCAAGATAGATGTAGTTGGAGGAGATAGCCAAGTAGGTATGTCAGTTCAGATGAGTGTTCCAAATTTTGAAAAGAAATAAAGTGCTTTATATTACATAGTTATTATTGATTCTTGATCAAAAACTAGTTTAATGTTCAGCATTTTTACCTATTGTTTTCTGATTCCGTCCAGCCAAGCCTGAAACATCAATACATCCCAAATGTGATAGTGCCACCGTCTTTTTCCTATCCTTGTTTCGGACCACATATTTTGAACTTTTTCGACATCAAAGAACCCCTCTCTTCGTAACTTACTTTCACTCAGTAAATCATCAGCCCAATTTTTTAATGGCCCCTGCAACCAGTGCTCGATAGGCACCCCAAAACCCATCTTTGGTCTCTCGATTAAGGATCTCGGCACATGGCGATATAGCAACTGACGGAGCAACCATTTTGTTTGCCCATTTCGGACTTTTAAGGCCATTGGCAAGTCTAATGCAAACTCGACAATTCTGTGGTCGAGCAGAGGCACCCGGGTTTCTAAGCTTGTGGCCATACTTGCCCGATCGACCTTCACAAGAATATCGTCAGGTAGATATGTTTTCATATCAAGATACATCATTCGTTCTCGAAAATCAGAATTGGAATTCCAAGATGTGTCAGTAGAAGATAGCAATGTGCTAGGTTCTCGCGAGTGTAAAACCAATTCTTCAGGTCTTTTTGAATGTGAGACAAGTGAGCGGTAAAATTCATTGTGATCGCTGACATCCATCACATCTGCAAGCTTTAACAGCCTGTCATTTGAACCCAATTTTTGCCATTTCTCAGGCGCAACTTGCAACATCTTTCCAACAGTGTTGGCGGGTAACCGTCGAATCAAGTTTGATATTGCCGCCCTACAAAACCTCGGTAATAATCCTAACTTCCGCCAGAATTCATATCCCTGTGTGTAGCGGGTATAACCGCAAAACAATTCGTCGCCACCATCTCCCGAAAGAGAAACCGAAACCTGTGAATGAGCCAAGTTGCTGACAAGCATTGTAGGAATCTGAGACGAATCAGCAAACGGTTCATCCCAATAGCGTGGCAATTTTGATATCTGGTCCAGTGCGTCTTGAGATGAAACATACATCTCTGTATGATCCGTTCCCAGAAATTTTGCAATTTCCCTTGCATGTGGAGCCTCATCATACTCAGCTTCTTCGAATCCAATCGAAAAAGTTTTTACGGGATTCGATGACAACTTTTGCATCAGCGCAACAATGACGCTGGAGTCTACACCTCCGGAAAGGAAAGCACCCAACGGCACATCTGCTGCCATGCGAATTCCTACTGCATCGGTAACTAAGTATTCAAGATGATTCAGGGCATCTTCAGCCGATCCATCGAACGGTTTATGATGCTCTCCGATAGCTTGTGATTCTAAATTCCAATAAGCTATAGGTTCAGGAAGGTATAGGTTCTTAGCCTGAATTTCGACGTAATGTGCTGGAGGAAGTTTCTTGATATTCGAATATATTGAATATGGTCCTGGAACATAATTGTGCCTTAGAAAAAGAGTTAGCACATCTCTATCAATCTTGCCTTCCCATGACGGATGCTGTTGAAGCGCTTTCAATTCTGAGCCAAATAGAAACTTACCATTCTGAAAACCATAGTATAGCGGTTTTTCTCCCATCCTATCTCTAGCTAAAGTGAGTGTTTGAAGCTTTCGGTCCCAAACTGCCAAAGCAAACATACCATTTGATCGTTCTAACGTCTCGCGGATACCCCATCTAGAGAATCCTTGTACTAAGGTTTCGGTATCAGAATGGCCACGCCAATCTATTGAGCAGATAGCTTCCAAATCAGACCGAATATCGAGGTGATTATAAATCTCGCCATTGTAGCTAACTACAAATCTACCACATTGACTGAGCATTGGCTGGTGACCAGCAGGAGACAAATCTAAAATGGAAAGGCGGCGATGCGCTAAACCAATTCCAAGATTTTCGTCCGTCCAATATCCTTCGCTATCTGGGCCTCGATGTTCAATTGTATCCGCCATCCTACGAAGTATAGAATCTCCATCGGAAAATCCTGCTTGGTCGACAAATCCAGCAATCCCACACATATACCACAATCCTTATCCAACTCTAGTTATCAGCTATTTTTCTATATAAATCCAAGTATTTAGACACCATATTTTGTATTGTATACATTGATGCAATCTTTTCTCTAGCCGACTGGCCAATTTGCTTGCGGTGTGTAAGGGACATGCTGCTATAATGTAAAATAGCTTCCGAAATTTGAACTGGAGATTGCGGAGCAACTATGATCCCACACCCATCAAGCAATCGCTTACAATCCCCAACATCCGTGGCGATACACGGTAACGCTGTGGCCATAGCTTCACCCAGTACATTAGGGAAGGCCTCGCTGATGGATGACATGCCAAAAATATCAAAGCCCGTCATTATCCTTTCTACATCACTTCTTCGACCTAGAAGGTGAAGATTATGGGATCGTAAACCCGCGCAGCTTTGTAGCAACGTAGCATTATTCTCGTCTAATCCCTCTCCGACTAACGCAACATGAAGATCTGGAAGTTGTTCCATAGCCAGTTTACAACCCGACAAAAACGTTGTGATGTCTTTTTGATAATGATGCCTTCCCACGAATCCGACTAGAAGATCATGGTTTGACAATCTCAATTCTGATCGAACTTGTTGCTGTTGGACAATGTTCGGTCGCCAATTTTTGATATCAAAGCCGTTGGGGATGATTTCGCTAGCGTCAGAAGAAAACCCAAACTCTTCGTGAAGTCGTTTGGAATGAAAACTATTGTATACTATGGCTTTTGGTCTGTTTGAGATTTTGGCCAGCAGTCTAATTACAATAGCAGTGAGCAACTTTTCAGTTTTTATATCATCGAGCGATTGCCGAATATTCCATGATACAGCCGTCTGGTGATCAACCCAAAGTGAAGCCAAGCTCGCGAACAAGTTCCCATGGTACATCCAGCCTTGAATGATATCGGGCTTGAACTCTTGAACGATCTTCCTAAACCGCCATAATGCGAATACCGCATTTGATCGATTTCCGAGATTCAAAGAATGTACATGAAAATTTCTTTTTCGAAGCATCGGTCCATATCGGCCGTCGGAACCCAGTGATATGATGAGGGGTGTGCAATCATCCATCGGCTGGTTCAACAGAAGATTAGTCAAAGATCGCTCGGCTCCTCCAGTCTGCAGCCCAGTTATAATATGAAGTTCGCGACGTTTCAAAATTCTCAGACTGCCACAAAGCTGAAAAAGTATAACCACTGCACCAGAATGTACATTGTCATTGCAGGAAGGATCAGTAATCGGATCCACAAACTCGAACCGAATATAGCGACAACAAGAAATGGGTAGGTCAGTGCCAGAAAACGCATCGAATACCCTGCTGTGAAGATATTAACCGTTACAACGGTCAAAACGAAAACTGCGTAACGACCTTCTATAGATTTCATGGTCCGTTTATAGTCATACAAAAACAAGACGAGTAATATGGCCCAGAAGCTTAAGTATAAGATACTACTCGATAAATTTTGGTAGTCCACACGCCGGTCGCCTATCAGTATCAATAAAAACTCACGCAATGGCCCTATTGCGAGCCCAATCGATACCCCTAGCGCCAAGATTGACAACAACCGCATTTTGTCTGTCCAGTTAGGAAAGTATCCCTTCCTTTCGGATAGGATGATGCATACCCAATAGGCGGAAAAAAAGATAAGCATTGTTGTATGAATGGTTGCGGCAAATAGGCATAGGGCGGCGAGTAACACATTTGAACGAATACGCAATAAATGAACAATATATAGAAAACAAATTGCTAACGCAGATCTAAGTTGCGAATAGGCTAAGTCAAATATTATGGGATTAGTCATTAACAATACTGGTAGCCAACCGCTTTTTCTAAAAATTATAAGCGCACCAAGAGTTACACACATGGTTGAAATAATCTGAAAAAACGTCTCATAATAGAATGGAAAGGTTCCATCTTGTATATATCTAACTAAATACTCCCAGGTTATCTCATTAGTTAAATATGTAGAGATTGAATCAAATCTATAATAACTAAATAAACTGTCATTTAACAATATCTTTCTTATATAAACGCCACGGTCAACAAAATAGTTTACCTTCCCAGAGAACACAATATCGGGCCATGGAACGATGGATATGAGCCCTACCAATGCTACAAAGACAAGATACTCGCCAATAGTTTTGTTGGTCATTTGATTGATCAAGCCTTGATGGGACCGCTTCATTGTCATAGTAAGTCGTCTATCTCATAGCTGTTTGGATTAAAACCTTTCAAAATGAAAATTATTTTCCTTGTTTCGTCTATGGAGGGAGGTGGTGCCGAACGTGTTGCGGCATTGCTTGCCAACGCATGGGTGGAGACCGGTCATGAGGTTCTATTGGTTCCAACATTTTCAGATGGCGGAGACTGCGTTTACCCAATCGATAGCCGTGTCGAATTGATTTTCTTATCGGATATTGTGAACGGTAATCCGGGGCGTTTTCGGCGATTGATGGCATTGAGGGATTTGATAACATCTAACCAACCGGATCTAATTCTTTCCTTTCTCCCCCATGTAAATTGCGCAGCCGTCCTCGTTTCACTTGGCACTAAAATCCCAACTATAGTGTGTGAGCGAACCTACCCTCCTAACCTTTCTCCGCCGCTCCCCTGGACCTACAAAGTTCTTCGGACGTTGCTCTACCCTCACGCAACAGCTTTAGTCGCTCAAACGAGCGCAACAGCAACATGGCTGCAGTCCCGATTGAACTCCCCTAAACCTTACGTTATTCCCAATCCGGTAATTTTGCCAATTCCGAAATGTAAACCAACAATAGATGTCTTAACTATCCTCGAACCGGATACAAAATT
>Ga0316204_10001670_pt1 | contig 57194 bp, 53 predicted proteins | sample 6monrhotite_MG_2_FD_205661 | JGI IMG/M metagenome (GOLD analysis project Ga0316204, IMG submission 205661) | Microbial mat bacterial communities from mineral coupon in-situ incubated in ocean water Damariscotta River, Maine, United States -... | ecosystem: Environmental > Aquatic > Marine >...
GCCTAATTAAGCTTTCGTAGGTAGGACTGAATTAATCTTAAAAATATTCAAAATGAAAAAAACAACTAAGTATGCCTTGGGTTTAGGCATTGTTCTATCAGCTGCCTTAATTTTTGTTGCAGCTGATCACATTGATGCTCCGGGTACGGCAGGCACAACTGCTGACATTGCTGATTACTTTGCATTTGAACCTTCCGAAAACTCAGATAACACAACTTTTATAGTTGACTTGCAATCTGATGTTTTACCAGAATTAGCTTATGGAACTTTTGATGAAGATGTATTGGTGGAGATAAATATTGATACCGATGACGATTTAATTGAAGATGTTGTTATTCAGGCTATTGCAAGAGATGGCAGAATGTATTTCTTTGGCCCGGTTACACCAAGTACTACTGGACTAACGAGCCAAGTGGCTGTAGACTCTCCGTTAGGTGATGTTGAAATCTCTGGTTCATCGGCAATTGTTGAAACTACGGCGAATGGAGTTTCTTTATTTGCCGGACCAAGACAAGATCCATTCTTTTTTGACTTTTTCAGGTATAATGAAGTTGTTGCTCCATCAGTAGATGACAATGCAGGATTTAACAACCCAGGTATGGACACTTTTGATGGCGCAAATACTATGTCTATTGTAGTTGAAATCCCGAATAGTCTTATTGGAGAAACCACTGCGGTAAATGTACTTGGAATACCAGTTTATAAAACTTGGATAACGACAAATACAAAACAATAATTAATCTTATAACTATTAAAAAATGAAACTAAATAATATAAAATATTTATTGGCAGCACTGACTCTAACAGTTATTGTAGTGTCTTGCAGCGATGATGAAACAGAAATGCCAGAAGAAATGGTAATGGCCACTTGTGATGATGGTATGATGAATGGAGATGAAACGGGTATTGATTGTGGGGGATCATGTGCACCTTGTGAGGTGATGTCAATGGATCCAGATTTTAGTGGCACCTTTGCTCAAGCAGATTATATGGGTAGACCAGGTATCAATACAGTTTTAAGTTCAAGTGCTGTTAAAGATATGCACAACCAATCCATACCTTCAACAATGGGAGCAATGTTGCAACCTGGTTTTGAAGCCCAGTTAGAAGCTTATCATGATGCATATGCCCTGGCTTTAGGTCTTACAGTTGAAGATGTGGATTTTCAGCCCAATATTTTGGGTGATATTTTAAATGGACCAGACGATGATGGATTTACTAATAATCCAGTAAGCGCAACTGTATTAACAACTGTATTGTCTACGGATGTGTTAGAAGTTGCCCCAAACCTTCCAACAACTTATTTTAATCCTGGTTCGGGTGCTCCAAATTATGAAGGAGCTGTAGGATTAACGGGTAGAAAATTACAAGATGATGTTATTGATGTTTCTTTAATCTTATTATTTGGTGGTGGTGATGGTGCACGTTTTAATGGTGAAGGTGGTCTTCCGCTTTTAGTTACCGATGGTGTAGGTTTAACTGCTGATAACATTACAGCAACTTTCCCTTATATAGGGGCTCCTGAGTAAATCTTAATGCCTGAAAAAAAGGGAGAGGATATTTTTAGTCCTCTCCCATTTTAAAAAACAACAACAGTCAACTATTAAAATTCAATCGATGAAGTATTTGATTATTCTATGCACTACCTTTTTTTTTCTTTCGTGCGCTCAAAAAGAAAAGGAGTTTGTTACATCTGATAAGGATTATGAAGAGTATCTGCAGATAGAGCCCCAAGAGCGCATATCAAAATACTATGAACTTTGGAATTCTAAGATAACAACTGATAGTACACAATTATTAAGTTTTGGTAATGTGGCTTCAGAATACAATCGTTATTTCAAAAATACAGGTGATATCAATTTTTTAAAAAAAGCCGAGCAGTCACTGACCAAAGCTGTAGAAATAGCCAATATTAATAAAGCTGGATATCGTCGCGCGTTAGCACGAAACTATATATCCCAACATAGGTTTAAAGAAGCACTTGCGCTAGCCGAAGATGCTAGAACTATTGGTGGTGGTTTAAAACAAACCCATAGTTTGCTTTTTGATATCTATATGGAATTAGGTAATTATGAACTAGCAGAGGCATACTTAGACAGTATTAGAAAACCTTCTGAATTTGGCTATTTAATTAGAATAGCAAAGTGGAATGATTATAAGGGAGATTTGGATACCACCATAAAATTCATGGAGAAGGCTATGAAAAAAGCGGAATCTTCTAAAAATAAAAGATTGCTAATATGGTCTTATTCTAATATTGCTGATTATTATGGACATGCCGGTAGGTTAAAAGATTCTTATGATTATTACCTAAAAACACTGGCTGTTGATTCTCAAAACGCATATGCAAAGAAAGGAATTGCCTGGATTGTTTTTTCACATGAAAAAAATGGAACGGAGGCATTACGGATTTTAGATTCGGTTTTAGAACATTATAAATCACCAGACTATTATTTGCTCAAAGCAGAAATTGCAGATTTTATGAATAAGGAAGCCCTCAAATCCAAAAACCTTGATTTGTACTACAATTTAGTGAAGCATAAAGCCTATGGCAATATGTACAATGCTTATAATGTTGATTTCTTTTTAGAACATACAAAGCAATATGATAAAGCCTTGAACATGGCTTTTAAAGAAGTTGAGAATAGAGCTACTCCAGAATCATATAATCTATTAGCAAAAGCCCACCTTAAAAAAGATGATAAGGCAAAAGCATTAGAAATTGTAAACGAGCATATTATTGGAAAAACTTTTGAACCTGCACTTTTATTAAATGTTGCTGAGGTATATAAAGCAAATAGTCAACTTGATAAAGTTACAGTATTGAAAAAGGAACTAGCAGGTGCGGTTTATGAGCTTGGCCCTGCATCCAAAGAAAAAATAGAAAGCCTTTAACCTAAGGTTGTTGATTGGTTGTTTTTTAGGAGAACGTCCTAACAATTGAGTTTAGGGCGTTTTGCTTTTGGCCAAATTGAATATATGTATATTTAATTAAATTCCATGAGCTATGTGGTTTAAGGTGTTTATTGTTCTTATCGTGCTCGCGCTTTCACCTATATGTAGTTCTCAGGGTAACGATACTGTACTTAATGACTCCATTAAAAATTTTAAACTAACGGCATTACCTGTTCTTTTTTACCTTCCCGAAACAGGCTTGGGATATGGCGCCTTGGGTATTGGTACCTTTCGATTCAAAAATGAAACCATAAATAGCCGCCCTTCTTCCGCGCAATTGGCAGTAAGTTATACCACCAAAAATCAGTTATTGATTTTTGCTCCTTACGAGTTGTATTGGGATGATGAAAAATGGCGGGTAGTTGGAGAATTGGGGTTCTATAAGTATTTCTATAATTTTTATGGATTGGGTATCAACTCAAATGAAGCAGATTTTGAGACTTATGAAGTTACATTTCCGCGATTACGAGCTTCAGTTTTAAATGAAGTATGGACAAATATTTCTGTTGGTATAGGATACGAACTTGACATTTTTTATGACTTAGGAGTTGAAGAAAATGGTATTCTCGAAGCAACTGACCTAATCGGAAAAGACGGTGGTACTGTTTCAAATTTAGGGCTTTTAGCCTTTTATGACACTAGAGACGATATTTTTCAACCTTCAAAAGGGTTTTTTGTGCAAGCCGCTGCATTTACTTCTGGTAGTTTCACGGCCTCTTCTTTTTCCTATTCAAAGTTTAGCCTTGATTCTCGGTTCTATAAAAGAATAAAAGGAAAGCATATCATGGCTGCAAACCTATTTTTTGCGAATAATGGTAAAGGCACACCATTCTTTGATTTAAATAGATTAGGTACAAATAGAACGCGTGGTTTTAATGACAGGCGTTATCAAGATAATGCAGAATTAAGTTTTGTAACCGAATATCGTTTTCCAGTTTCAGGTAGGTTTGGAGGTGCCCTTTTTGGCTCCACGGGAACTGTTGCGCCCGATTTCGAAAATTTGTTCTCTTCTCGTTATAGAAATGCAGCTGGTTTAGGAGTTAGGTATACCATAAATAAGAAAGATGGAATTCGAATCCGAATTGATTATGGTTTATCAGAAGAAGGTGGAAACTTATATTTTACAATACGAGAAGCCTTCTGATTAAAGCTCTATAAAATTATCCAAAGCTAATGTCCAATCATAATCCTTATAATCTATAGCTACTCCATCCGTATTGGGAATAATACCTTGTTCTTTAAGTATTTCACGTGTACCGTCCTTACCTCCAAAATCACCTCTAAACCAACTAAATAGTGAGGTGACATAGACTTTATTTTCAATAGCGTCATATTTTGAAGAGCTTCTTAAGAATAGTTCTGTACTCTTTGCAAATTGTGTATTTAACTTTGTGGGGGAGTATATTCCCACTGGTGGGCAATCCTTTGCACCGCAGTTGAGGGCAAAGTGAATTCTGTAATCCTGATTTTCCACCCTCAATAATTTTTCAAGTTTATCAGGGAAGCCTTTTTTTACATAACCTAGCCCAATTTTTGATTGTGACCTTCTGATGATACCATGTTCAATTTTATCAAAGGAAATTTCATTTTTGGCAATGGTAATTTGATCTTTTGAAAAGAAATCACTCCTATTTTCATAAAGCTCGGGATTCTTGTTTAAGATTACCTGTATGTACGCGTTGTAAATATTTACCCAAAAAGCTAGTTTTTGGGTATCTGTCTTGAGTTTAGTGCTTAGTTCTTCTAATTCAATATTAGCTAGTTGTTGCTGTATTTGTTGCGTATCTTCTCCTTTTATGATTTTTTCTAAAAATCGCTCCGAAAGGCTGTTCAGTTCAGTTGTCTGAGCTTTACACAGCGAGAAAATCAGTAAAAGGAAAATGGTTATGCCTTTAAATTTCATGATACTTTATTTTTAGTGGTGTATTTTATTTCACTTACGTAAAAAAGCACCCCTAGGTTTTGTCGAAATAGGATTAACTTCCTTTCTTCAAACCTTGTGCCTTAAATTTACGTAGGTATTTAAAAAATCTATTTCTTTTGATTAGTGTTATCATACCAGCCTTTAACGAAGAGGAAAATATAAAAGAACTTTTACCACTATTGGATAAGCTTGCCAAAGGATTTAACGTAGAAATCATTGTTAGCATTGGCGAATGTGTGGGTAATTACACTGACTGTATAAAAGAGTCGAGCAATGCCCGTCTTGTTTCAAAAGGAAGAAAAGGCCGCGCTAAACAAATGAATATTGGGGCATTCATGTCTAAAGGGAATACATTGGTGTTTTTGCATGCAGATGTTAGACCACCTCATGGTTTTTTTAAGGATATTCAAGAAACATTATCCCAAGACTATGAAGCTGGATTTTTCTCTTATCGATTTGATAAGGATAATTTTTTTTTAAGGATGAATGCTTCTTTTACAGGTAAAGATGGTTTATTCACCGGTGGTGGTGATCAATGTCTTTTTATTAAGAAATCGGTTTTTGAAGACTTAAACGGGTTTGATGAAGAGCAAATTATTATGGAAGACTTTGAGTTTTTCAAGAGAATGAAAAATAAAAAAATAAGCTATACAATTATACAGAATGACCTGATTGTTTCAGCGCGAAAATATATTAAAAATTCTTATACTAGGGTTAACTTGACCAATTTGATGTTGGTAGTTTTATTTAAGCTTGGTGCGCCTTCGCATAAGCTTAAAAGCTTACATGATAAATGTCTTCGTTTAAATTATTAAGCTTTTTTTGAAGTGTTCTTAATCAAACCAATTCCTGCAAAGAAAAACAATGCTCCCAGAACACCATATATAATCATAGCCCTAGTATTTTCACTATTGTTTCCATATAAAATTGCAGTATAAATTAACCCGCCTATACCAGCTAATGTAAGTACTGCTCCAAAAATCTTTTTTATATCCATGGGTGAAAAATAGTAAAAATTTTAATTATTAATTGGTTTAATCACCTTGCATGGGTTTCCTGCAGCGAAAACATCAGTAGGAATATTTTTGGTTACAACACTACCAGCACCTATGACGCTTCTATCACCAATAACAACTCCAGGACAAATGGTCACATTTCCACCAACCCAGACGTCTTCACCAATGGTGATAGGTTTTGCAAATTCAGTTCCTGATGACCTTGGTTTTGCCTCTAAAGGATGGCTAGCCGTATATATTTGAACATTTGGTCCAAACATGGTTCGGTCTCCTATTTTTACTGGGGTGACATCAAGTATCACACAATTGAAATTAAAGAAAACCCTTTTGCCTAAATGGATGTTAGTACCATAATCACAATAAAAAGGTGTTTGAATAAAGCAACTTTTACCCTGGTTTGGAATTAGTAATTTTGACAAACGTTTTAATTCCTTTCCATTATCTGCCGGGCAATTGTTTAATTCTTGCTGTAAAAGTCGAGCTTCAATTCGTGCAGAAACTAATTCTTTATCCAAAGGATTATAATAGTCACCTCGCAGCATTTTCTCTTTTTCGCTCATAAGCTTGAAAGTACTTCATTCGTATTTAAAACAGTTGCAAATTCTTGGTTAAGGCTTGCCAGCGTTGTTTGATGCATGAGTTCCGAATCAAAACGTTCTCCATTTAAACCAATACGATCAAAAGTAGCCGTGGCATCAGAGATTAAGTAGGTTTTGAACCCAAGGTTTGCACTCATCCTGACGCTAGTAGAAATACAATGATTAGTAGTAAGGCCAACAATGACTACTGTAGAAATACCGGTGTCTTTTAATTGACGCTCTAAATTGGTGCCAATAAAAGCACTATTTACATTTTTACTAATAACAGGTTCACCAGCAATAGGTAAAACTTCTTCTTTAATGGCAAATCCTGGTTTAGAGGGATGCAGGGGTGATAGAGGGTTTTGCGAACTGTGCCGAATATGATAAATAGACAAATTCATTTCTCTCCACTTATTAAGAAATTTAGCGGCATTTTCTTCGGCTTTAACATTGTTTCTATTTCCACCGTAAAATTCCCAATCATCTAGCCCATACTGAATGTCAATAAGTAAAAGAGCGGGTTTATATTTTAACAAGTTCATTGATGCTTTAGTTTTTTCTCCATAATAACATATTCGATTCCTCCTTTAAAAAATTCTTCTTTGGTTTCTTCCATGCCAAAACGCTTATAAAAATTAGTTTTATTTTTCCTAGCATTACACCATATGATTACAATATTTTGAAGCGCTATTTTTTTAAAAACAAAGTTGAATAAGGAAGTGCCATGACCCATGCCTTGATATTCTTTCAAGACTGCAAATTTTCTAAATTGAGTTTTATCGTTGTCAATGAATATAGAAATCACAGCAATTAATTTGTTTGCAATGAACAATCCATAGTGTTTGCCTTGGCTATCGTTATCTAATTTTATGTAATTGATGGGCTTGTTTGGCCACATAACTTGATGACGAATTTGCCAAGTATCAGCGGCTGAAATTTCTTTGATACGAGTTCTCATAACTTACTTATGGACCAACAGCGCCTAAAGTATACAACTGTTCCAGATTCGGTCCTTCGCTCCCGCCTTCTGGCTCTAAGGTAATTCCGAATGCTTCAGATTCATTGGGGTTTTCTAATTCAAAAATCAAGAGTTCATTGTCTGCAAAATCATCAAGTAATCCAATACTGGTGGGAGTCAATGGGTCTAACTTTAATGACCAGACTTGATATGTAAATCCTTGTGGCGGCTCTGGTAAACCTTTTGCATCAATATAGACTTTTTGTTCAGATTTGTTCCAATATGCTTTGGCGTATGATTCTGGCGAAACAGTTTGTCCGCCAAGCGCAACTGTATTGATATCTTTATTTCGCAGTTGGTTCAATAACTGTTCCGTTTCACTTTTCTCGACTAAAACTTCTTTAGCTTGGCGAATTTGTTCTTCTAAAGTTTGACGTTCTTGCTCGGTGATTTCAATTTCAGTTTTTAGTTTATCATTTTCAAGATACATCCAAAGCATACCTACTGCGAACAGCACAGAGGCTGCCCAACCTAAATAAGTGGTCCATGGTGTTCTTTTTTCCAAGGAATCTGGTGTGAAAGGAATTACGTCATCCAATTCGGACTTTAGTGTTTTAAAACTATCTTTTTGTAAACCAGGAGAAGTTGCCGCAGTTAATTCAAGAATAGTGACTTCTATGGCTTCTATTTCTTTTTGAATTTCTGGATGTTGAATAGCATAGTGCTGCACCTCTAGGTTTTCTTCAGGGCTTAAAGATCCTGAAACGTAGAGTTCCAATATTCCGGATGCTATGTATTTTTTAATATCCATTTTACAAATTCCTATTTTTCCTAATTTCTGAAATACAGGCTCTTATCCTTGTTTTTATAGTTCCAATCGGTTTTTTTAATTCTTCAGCAGCCTCTTTTTGAGTATACCCTTTAAAGTAAAGCAAATCTATTAAAAGGATGCACTTCTCTTTTAGTCCCTTCAAAAGTGATTGCAGGCCAATGGTATCAATTTTTGTATTTAAGTCTTTATCATGTTTTAGAATACCTACGAAAGAATCTAATTGTAGGTTTTTCTTATTGTTTTTATGGGTTTTTGAGCGTAATTCATCGATTGCGGCGTTTCTGGCGATATTTAAAATCCAAGTGAAAAAACGACCTTTTGAAGTATCATAAGTATCTGATTTGGCCCAAATCTTTACAAAAACATCTTGACAAAGTTCTTGAGAACGCTCGTGGTCCTTAATGATGGTATAAATAACGCCGCAGATGTTCTCTGCATACATGCCATACAGTTTTTCAAAGGCATAGCTGTCTTTTTTTTGAAACTGTTTTACAAGGGCGTCTAAATCCATAGTGGTTTATAAAAATAAGCAAAATCCAAAGTTAAAACGGCTTATTTTAAACATGTTGGTCCACCAAAATAGTATTTCCGTCGGGATCCATTACAACGAAGCTAGCCGGACCTGAACTGCTTTCATCTGCCTCTTTGATTAGGGTAACTTGATTCGCTTTTAAATGTTTTTGAATATCGCGCACATCATCATACCCTTTTACTTGCTGAGCGTTTTCATCCCAACCAGGGTTAAAGGTCAAGATGTTGTTTTCAAACATACCATGAAAAAGCCCTATCAAAGAATTTCCATTTTTCATTATCAAATAATTTTGCTCCATAGAACCTGCAAAAATGGCAAAGCCTAGTTTTTCATAAAAAGTCCGAGAAATTTCTAAGTCTTTGACAGCAAGACTCATGGAAAAAGCACCTATTTTCATTATTTTGGGTTTAGTTGAACTTAAAAATAGGGAATTCTATTTTCAACTCAAATCATTTAACAACTTGAGCCAAAACCTCCCATATATTCTCCATAACTAGTTGATGACCTTCTGCCGTTGGGTGAATTCCATCCTCTAAATTCAATTCTGATATACCTGCAACGTTTTCCAAAAGAAAAGGAATTAGTGGAATATTATTTTTAGTTGCTAAATCAGGAAATATTTTACGAAATTCTTTGGTATATTCTGGTCCCATATTGGGCGGAATTTGCATTCCTGCCAATATTATTTTTGTTTCGGAATTTTTCTTTTTGACCAAATCAATAATTGCTTGTAGATTTGAGCTTGTTTGGTCGAGTGGAATTCCTCTTAATCCATCATTTGCCCCCAATTCTAAAACAAAAACATCTACTTTTTGATTTAGTACCCAGTTCAAGCGGTTCAATCCTCCAGCTGTGGTTTCTCCACTCAAACCAGAGTTTAAAGTGGTGTAACTAAGGCCTAAAGAATCTAATCGATTCTGAATAAGTGCTGGAAAAGCTTCTTCTAGTTCTAATCCATATCCAGCGGTCAAACTATCACCAAAGAATAGGATGACCTTCTCAGTTCCTTCAATAACTTCTTCAACTTCAGTATTAGCGCTACCAGAAATTTTGACTTCTGAGTTTTTTTTAGGGGTATCTGCACAAGAAAATAAAAAAAGTAGGATAAAAAAATAACGAAACTTTAAGAGGGTCTGCATAGTGAAAAAGTGTAAAAATGAATTCAATTGCCTATTTTTCAATTTGAACGAAATAAGCCTATTTTACCATATATGTCAAAGATATTAAACGTCAGCCAGCTTGGGAAATCATATACCAGTGGCAGCAAAAAGTTAACTGTTTTAGATGATATTTCATTTGATATTGAAGAAGGAGAAATTTTTGCTATTGTTGGCCCTTCAGGAAGTGGAAAAACAACCTTGCTTGGACTTTGTGCCGGACTAGACCAACCAAATACAGGTGCTGTTGAGCTATGTGGAACCAATCTATCAAACTTAAATGAAGATGAACGTGCTTTGCTTCGCAATAAGGAAGTAGGGTTTATTTTTCAGAACTTTCAATTGCTACCAACTTTAACGGCACTTGAAAATGTTATTGTACCTCTTGAGTTACAAGGTGTTAAGAATGCTGCTAAAACAGGAATGGATTTATTGGAAAAGGTTGGACTACAAGATAGGTTTCATCACTACCCTTCGCAATTATCAGGTGGTGAGCAGCAACGAATTGCTTTGGCAAGGGCTTTTTCAAGCCGTCCCTCTATTTTATTTGCAGATGAGCCCACGGGAAATCTAGATGAAGAAACCGGAGAAAAGGTGGTCAAGCTGCTCTTTGATTTGAATAAAGAAGCAGGAACAACTTTGGTGATAGTAACCCATGATTTAGAGCTTGCTCAAAAAACCCAAAGAATCTTAAAGCTTAAAGGTGGTAAAATAGTTAGTAATGAAATCGTAATGGCATCGTGAAAACCAACTCTCCATCAACTTCAAAAGCAGGCTTTACTTGGTTATTAAAAATGGCTTGGCGTGATAGCAGGGCAAGCGGTAAGCGCTTATTGCTATTTATAGCATCTATTATTCTAGGTATTGCTGCGGTGGTTTCCATTCAATCTTTCAGTGCCAATCTAAAAGATAATATTGCTTTACAATCTAAGGCATTAATGGGGGCAGATTATTTAATTGATAGTAATCAACCCCCTACAGAAAGAGTGCAAGCGATAATTGATTCTTTGGGGGGCTCAGATGGCAAAGCAGTTAGCTTTCCTTCGATGGCACTATTTCCAAATAGTGGCGATACCAAGTTAGTTGGTGTAAAAGGGGTACAAGGCGGGTATCCGTTTTATGGTGAATTAGAAACTTTACCTGCCACAGCAGCCGCAAACTATCAACGAAAAAACGGCGCATTGGTAGATGCAACATTAATGCTTCAGTTTGGAGTTGAAACAGGAGATTCTATAAAAGTTGGGAATAGTGTTTTTCCAATTATTGGTAGTTTAATTTCTGCACCAGGTACTGGTGGTATTGGTGCTTCAATTGCCCCGCCCGTTTGGATTCCTTATGACAATATAAAAGAAACAGGTCTAATACAAACTGGAAGCCGTGTTGGGTATGACTTTTATTTTGTAGCTGACCCAAATCAAGATTTAGAAGAATTGGATAGGGTAGTAGACCCTATGTTGGATATTGAAAATTCTGATTTAGACACTCATCTTTCAACAGGCCAACGATTGGGTCGTAATTATGAGAATTTTGGAAAATTCCTCAACTTGGTAGCTTTTATTGCTTTACTACTGGGGTGTGTAGGTATTGCAAGTTCGGTACATATTTATATTAAAGAAAAACTACGTTCTGTCGCAGTACTTAAATGTATCGGAGCTACTCGAAAACAAAGCTTTTTAATCTATTTGATTCAGATTGCGGGAATGGGTCTTTTAGGTGGTCTTTTAGGTGTTTTTGCAGGGTTATTGCTACAACAAGCCTTCCCTTTATTATTACAAGGATACTTACCATTTGAGGTGGAAATAAGCTTTGCTCCTCAAGCCATTCTAGTTGGTTTGGTTCTAGGGGTGTTGATGTCGGTTTTATTTGCTTTAACCCCTTTATTATCTACTTGGTTTGTATCACCCTTGCAAGTATTGCGTGTTCAAGAAGAAAACAGCAAGCAGTCATTAAAAACACGATTATTGGTTCTATTGACCATAATGCTTTTCGTATTTGGTTTTGCCTATTGGCTTCTGGGTAATTTTAAGTATGCCTTATCCTTTGTATTAGGTATTCTTGTTGTTTTTGCAATTTTAGGAGGTACAGCAGTATTGTTTATGAAATTGGTCAAACGATTTTTCCCAGCTACATGGGGATTTACTGCACGCCAAAGTCTTTTAAATCTTTTTAGACCTAATAACCAAACTGCGGTTTTAATTTTAGCTATAGGCGTAGGTACATTCTTAATCAGTACGCTATATTTTACTAAGGATGTTCTATTGGCAAAAACTTCTTTAGATAGTGCGGAGCAAGCTCCAAATCTAATATTGATGGATGTTCAGACCGAACAGCGAGATGCGGCTGTAGCCAGTATTTCTGAATCTGGATTACCAGTGCTTAATAATATTCCTATTATTACGATGCGCGTACAACAAATTAAGGACCGACCTGTGCGGGAACTGATTTTGGACACGACAACGACGATGAATAAATGGATACTTCATCATGAGTTCAGGGTTACGTATCGAGATGAATTGGTAAGCTCTGAAACTTCGCAAGAAGGAGACTGGCCATCAGAATTAGAATCTGAAGGACTCATTCCTATTTCTTTAGCTCAAAATGTGGCCCAAGGTGCAGAATTAAGTTTAGGGGACAAACTCATATTTAATGTTCAGGGTGTTCTAATGGAAACTTTTGTGGCGAATATCAGAACAGTAGATTGGGCTAGAATGCAGATAAATTTCTCCATTCTTTTCCCTTCTGGGGTATTGGAAAATGCACCTCAGTTTCATGTATTAACGACTAATGTCCCAGATACTGGCACATCTGCTAAGTTACAGCGACAATTGGTCAAGAAGTTCCCAACAGTTTCCATTATAGATTTAAGACAAGTATTGACAGTTATTGAGGGTATTTTAAATAAGATTTCTTGGGTGATTAACTTTATGGCATTTTTTAGCATTCTTACGGGAATCATCGTATTGATAGGTTCTGTTCGCACCAGTAAATATCAGCGAATAAGAGAGAGCGTGCTTTTACGAACATTGGGCGCAAAAAGTAAGCAGATACTACGAATTACAGCATTAGAATATCTGTATTTGGGGCTTTTAGGAAGTGGAATTGGATTGGTCTTGGCTTTATTAGGAAGTTTTTTATTGGCAAAGTTTGTTTTTGATACTGCTTTTGTCCCTTCATGGCCGCCGTTTATAATCGTATTGCCCGTAATTACTTTATTGGTATTATTTATAGGATTGTTCAATAGTAAAAACGTACTTCAAAGTCCGCCTTTGGAAGTTTTGAGAAAAGAAGTTAGTTAAGAAGACATCAATTTGGTTCAATAAGAAAGAGGGCTATAGAACAGCCCTCTTTGTTTTAAAAATTTCGTGTAATTATTGAATAATACCAGTACATGCAACTCTTGCTCCAGCCGCACCGCTTGGCTGTGATGTAAAATCATCTGTTCCCTGATGTACAATAATTGCTTTTCCAACAATATTCTTGGTCTCATCATCACAACCGATGCACCACTCGCTGGTAGAAAACGAAACACTCGCATTACCTTCTGCATCGGCATCAAAATTACCGATATCCCCTTTATGATATCCGTCTTCTGCTCCCCATTTTGCATGAGGTTGAAAAGTAGGGTTCCAATGTCCACCAGTTGATTTTCCATCCGCGGAAGAACAATCAGCTTTTTCATGAATATGAATGGCATGCACACCTTCGGTCAAACCAGTTAGAGAGGCGGACATGCTGACTGTTCCACCTTCTTCTGCAAAAGTTACCTCACCAGAAACACTACTATCGCTTTTTGGCTCAAGTTTAAATGTTATGGCTTCATTTTTAGCCATTTCCACCATTTCTTCTTCAGTTTCGAACTCGGCTTCGACAGCTTCCATTTCTTCTTTGGCAGCATCAGCTTCTTTTTTAGCGTCTTTACAACTAAATGCAGTCACTACTAAAATGCCTAGTAGTATTGCTTGAATTTTTTTCATCGTAAGTGTTTTATGTTTCGTCTAAGTTACTGAATATTTGAGCTGGTGTCAACAATCCCTATTTATAAACTACTATTAGTGCTTAAAGAGTTCCCTAGGGTCTCTGATACCTCTTTTTAGATTTTCGCAAAGTAACAAAGTCTTATCAATCTTGATTTGTGAATTTTTATAGCGGGCAATGGCATAGATAAGACCTCGTTTTCGACCATCAGTCAAAGTTTCAAAAATCTCGTAAGCATCATAATCACTTAGCATTACCGCCTCAAATTCTTCAGGTACTTCAACCCCATATTTCGACGTATCTTCAAAAAACTGCAACTCAAAAATATCATTCGGAAATAAACCAAGTTCTTTTTGATAGCGCTTGCCAAACATCATATAATAGTTTCCATTTCTCTTTTGAATGGCGCCATAAAATTCCAGTTTTTTACCTTCAAAGCTTGCTATTGCCTTAACTCGTTTTATATTTTTCTCAAGAAAAGGAGTTATAATGCCTTCGGGTAGTAAAAGCGAATAATAATTTCCAGTCACGGCAATCTCAAAAACAGGACTTTTAAACATAAATGCAATTTCGAAAACCAAATTAGCTCACTAAGTAATATTTTAAAAACACGATAAAAGGTATAAAAAATACGATAATCGGTAATGAAACGTTATAAATACATCTGATTTTCAATGATTGGATGCAAACCATAACCATTAACACAAACCATTATGTTGGTCTACCAGCCATCAAAGTACTTAGATTTTCTTTCTTATTGTAAGCAAAGGCGTTTGTTTAGCAAAAGTTATCAGCATTTACGTCAACTGAAACAACATGGGGAGATGAGTCAAAATGAATACACCAAATCTTTACATACGTTACGCAATAGTGTTATCGAACTAGAAATACAGTATTTTGACGTTCTTCACATGCGTCTTTAGGTAATCAATGTTGTGATTACTTGTGTTTCGCTATGCAAGGTCTTGTGAACAGGGCACTTATCTGCAATTTGTAAAAGTCTTTCTTTTTGTTTGTTGTCTATGTTTCCGGCAAATTTTATTTCACGATTAAAAGTGTCAATCTTAGCGGTGTTATCTTCACAATTTTCACAGTCTTCGGCATGTGATTTACTATATGAGGTGTGCACTTCAACATTGTCTACTTCCCAACCCTTGCGTTTCGCATACATTTGAATCGTCATTACGGTGCATGCGGACAGCCCCGCAGACACAAATTCGTAAGGAGAGGGTCCAAAGTCATTACCACCAAAGCTTATCGGTTCATCAGCAAGCATATGGTGGTTACCAACTTTTAATTGCGTTGTAAAGCCATCTTCAGCATCTAAACTGGCAATTACCTGATGTTTTGATTTTAATTGAGATTCAATGCGTTCACTAATTGGAAGGTATCGTTTTGCCCATCCAGAAATGACCTCTCCAACGTAGGTAGAATCTTTTTTGTCAAACAATAAATGGTCTGCCCCATCTAAAGAAACAAAACTCTTAGGATGGTGGGCCGCCAAGTAAATCTCTTCTGCATTCTTAATTCCAACCGTGTCATCTTGGGGAGAATGCATAATAAGTAATGGTTTCCGTAAGGCTTTAGCAGTCTCAGGTAGTGATTTGCTTTCTAAATCATCAACAAACTGCTTTTTTATCTTAAAATCACGTCCGCTTAAATTGATTACGGCTTCGCCATTGGCTTTGATTTCTTCCAATCCACTTTTGAACAAGTGCTTGACGTGTTTTGGATTTGAGGGTGCGCCAACTGTGGCTACTGCATTTACGGAAGCAATTTCTGAAGCTGCAAAAATAACAGCTGCCCCACCTAAAGAATGCCCGATAAGTAGGGAAGGGGCTTCATAATTATCTTTTAAAAAATCTGCCGCTGCAACCAAATCTTCAACATTACCCGAGAAGTTGGTATCTGCAAAATCACCATCACTTTCACCAAGGCCGGTAAAATCAAAACGTAGGACTGCAAATCCGTTTGAAGTCAAAGCTTTACTTATGTTTTTGACTGCCGATAAGTTTTTGGTACACGTAAAACAATGGGCAAATAGGGCATAATTATGAGGATGCCTATCTGCAGGTTGCTCTAATCGACCAATCAGTTTTTGACCATCTTTGTTGGTGAAAGAGATTTTTTGAAGGTTCATGATTTTTGCTTTTTCCTTAGGTCGGGATTAAAGAATAAACCTATCTGAAATCGGTCAAAAACTGCATTTGAGAATTGATTTCTTAACCAACCTAATTGAATACTACTGTTATCCGTAATGTGAATTCCTAGCGCTCCATAAAGTCTATTCTGACCGAATAAATTATCTTGTAGATTAATGAATAATTCATCATAAAAATTTAAAAAGAAAGTATTGGTTAATGGCAAAGTGGCTTGAATACGGTATCGAGCACGATGTTCTGTTCTCTTTTCAAATCCTGGGTCGTTTTCTTCACCAACACTTATAAAACGTTGTTCCAGACGATACCGGTGTTCAAAATTAAATTCCCAGACTTTATTTTTTAGAATAAATTGTTGAAAAATACGGTGCTCCTTAATTCTAATATCATCGAAAAGTATGTCCCCAAAAGCCCTAAAATCCTCAAAATTTGGGTCAGTATTTATAAATGCATACCCTCCAGTCGCGATGGCGTTGGGGTTAATATGATAGTTTGCACCCGTTCTAAGAAGTAGTTGATTAAAGTTACCAGAGGTTTCATAATATCGAAATTGAGCCTCGGTATGTAAACTCCAGCGTTCCGCAATTTTATTCATCCCAAAATACATATACCAAATACCAGTTTCGTCCTCACCATTGCGTTCGGTAGCCAATTCTTGGGAATATGTAGTTAACGTTGCTATTAAAAAAAGGATTGAAATTTTTTTCATTTAATTGTAATAAATAGCCCTACTTAATCAGTAAGTAGGGCAGTTGATTGTATTATGTCTTAAGGGTTACATATCCCCATCTTTTATAGGTGTCATTTGTTCACCTTTAAGATGAACATCTAAGAACTCTAATACCTTACTATATGCCGTAATCTGATTCTCTTTTTTTACAAAGCCATGTCCCTCATCTTCAAACAGCACATATTCCACCGGAACCCCATTTTTTCGAACCCCAGCAACTATTTCATCAGATTCCACTTGAAGTACTCTTGGGTCTTTTGAGCCTTGAAGAACAATAAGTGGTTTAGTTACTTTATTTGTATGAAATAGCGGTGATATTTTTCTAAGACGAACAGAATCAGCACTATTAGGGTCTCCTAATTCTTTGTAAAGTGCTTCTTTCTGGGCTTCCCACCATGGTGGAATACTTCTAAGAGTTCGTATCCAATTGGTAACGCCAAATAGATTAACACCAACATTAAATTCTTCTGGGGTATAAGTTAATGCCGCCATGGTCATATAACCGCCATACGAACCACCAATGATTCCTATTTTATCTGCATCAATTTCAGGTTGCTTCGCCAGCCAATTCTTACCTTCCACACAATCTTTTAAGTCTTTATCACCATGGTTTAAATCATCCATTTGGTAAAATGTTTTTCCATAACCACTACTACCACGGTTATTTACCGCTAAAATGGCATACCCATGATTGACCATATACTGCAGAAAAGAGTTAAAGCCCTGTCGAGATTGCCCTCCAGGCCCTCCGTGAACCCATACTAGAGCTGGCACCTTGTTTTCTTCACTGGCCTGATGCGGCTTATAGTAAATAGCCGGAATTTCGACTCCATCGAACGAAGAATAACGAATTACTTCTGCATTAACTAAATCTTGCGCTTGTATTTCATCATTTAAAACATCTGTTAATTTGGTTTGCTCTTTGCTTTCCAAGTCATAAATAAATAAATTGGAAGGTGTGTGAGAACCCCCAGCATAAAACCGCATTGAATTTTCATCTCTCGAAAACGAGACATTGGTTATACTCATATTTTCAAAAGATGGAAGCTCAATATTTTCACCAGAAGCAACATCCATTACTTCAATGGTGTTTTTTGCATCTTCATTAACATAAGTTACTCGATACTTGCCAGTTTCCGTAAAATAACTTCCCATGATGTCCCAATCTTTAGATAACACTTTTTCACTGGTTTTATCTGCGATATTGTATTTCATTAATTGGGCAAACTCTCCACCGTCATCCGTGGTATAGTATAAAGAATTACCATCTGGAGCGAAGTCCTGTGGACTGTTAGCACTTTGATTTGTATTAATCTGCGTAAGTGATTTATCTTCCATGTTATAAAGAAATAAATCTGAATCATTGGTGTTGATAGGCTTAATCAGTGCTAAATACTTTTTGTCATCTGAAAGCCCACCAGTAAAATACCCATCATTATTTTGGTAAAGCATTTTTGGCGTAAAAGTTTCTAAATCCATCTCATACAAATCAGTAAATCTAGCATCCCTTTTATTGGATGAAAACAAGAAACCTTTTTTATCTTTTGTCCAACCAGAAAAGCCAGCTCTTGCTCCTTCAAAAGGGGTGAGGTCTTTATGACTGCCGTCGATATCCCTGAGATAGATATGATAAATTTCATCACCATTGCCGTCCATCCGGAAAAGCATACGCTCATCGTTAGGAAAATATGAAGTGGCGAATACCGAAGAACTATCTGATTGTGTTATCGGAATCATAGTACCATCTTCTGTACCTATAGTATACATATTATAAATTCCTGAACGGTTACTTGAAATCAATAAGTTAGATTTATCTGGAGAGAAACTACCTCCACCTATAGCTTCGTTATCCATCATTTGGCCAATGGTATACGTCTTCATTGTTTCTGCCACTGAGGGTTCTGCCTTTTCCTCTTTACAGCACCAAAATAAACTTACAGAAAGCAATACAAAAAATGTTTTTTTCATGATATATTTTTTAATTGGTTTTGAATGTTTTCGTTTCTTTAAAGGGAGATAAATCTAGATTCTCAATGGACTCGCGATACGATTTCCATCTATCATTAAAGAAAGAATTAGTTTTTTCTAATGCCGCTTTCAATTCGGCATCAGCATATTTTATTAAATCTGTTTCAGTTTTTGTGATTCCTGTTTTTCTAGTGTAGACATACCTATTGGCTACGCCTATTCTCTGCATAACAGTAACCTCTGGGTTTCTCGTGATGCCTTGTCGTTTATCTACTTTTCCAACATAAAGGGCAACAACTGAGTCTATGGCTTTTACAACATCCTTTGATGCTTTAATTTGGTCTTTGTATTTATCCTTGTCCAAATCTTTCATTTCTTGAGAATATTTATTGGCAAGGTCTTTACTTTGGACTAATTGCTTTACTGCATCGGCAGCAGTTTGGGTAAGATTTTGAAGTTTTTTGCCATTTTCATAAACTTCATTCCGTGCCGTACTATTGCTCTTTAACCTTGGGTCGCTCTTAACAGTAACCGATGTCTCATCTGTTGCATTACCATAGCTTACTTTTACTTTATAAGTTCCAGGTTTTACAGCTACGCCACCTCTTTCACGTGTACTCTTACTGATTTTTCGAGCAGGTCTATCAGCTCCTTTTTCATCCATTCTCCAATAAATTCTATGGAAACCAGCTTTTTTAGGGGTTTTATATTTCAAGGTACGAATTAGACGTTCTCCGTCATAAAAATCAAATTGTACTGAATCTTTTTTCTGTACCCCCGAAAGTTCTTTTTCATCCTCATCTTTGACGCCTTCATCTTTCTTGTCATCGTCTTTGCTTCCTTTTTTCATATCCTTCTTACCTTCTTTCAAATAATAGGTAATCATGGCGCCTCTTTTTCTGTTTTCTCCATTATAAATCGCATCAGCACCAAAACGACTACCTGTCGCTTGTTGATAAGCGGCTTGATAGGCAGTTGGGCTTTCAAAGAGTTTGATGTCTTTCTGTAATATTGATTTATCTGTGGCTAACGCTCTAAGCGGACGAATATCATCCATTACCCATGCAGCGCGGCCAAATGTGCCAACGACTAAATCGTTTTCTCGTGGGTGAATAGCCAAGTCTTTGGTTGAAACCGTTGGAAAACCTTCTGTCCACTTTTGCCAGTTGCTACCAGCATCAAAAGAAATATAAAGCCCATCATCCGTTCCTAAAAAAACTAGATTCGAATTCTTTTCGTCCTCAACAATAGAAAGGGCATAGCTTTCTACATCAGTACCATCGACGATTCTAACCCATGTTTTTCCGTAGTCTTTGGTTCGGTAGACATAAGGCGTATAATTGAATCGTCTATAATCGTTAGCTACTAAAAGCGCTTCTCCTTTATTTTTCTTGGATGCTTTTACTTGAGGAATCCAACTTCCTTTAGGTAAACCTTTAATGTTTGCCGTGACTTCTGTCCAATTTGCGCCTCCATTTTGCGAGTAGTGTACACGGCCATCATCGGTGCCTACCCATAGCATATCCTTTTCAACTACCGAAGGTTCAATAACCAAAATGGTACAGTGGTTTTCAGCACCTGTTGCATCCATCGTTAGTCCGCCACTTTCGCTTTGCTTTTGTTTCTCTGGGTCATTTGTGGTCAAATCTGGTGAAATCACTTCCCATGTCAATCCTTTATCTGTTGTTTTATGCACAAATTGACTTCCAAAATAGGCAGTACTGTTATCAAATGGGTCTTGACCAATAGCCGCATTCCAGTTAAAACGAAGTTTGGTGTCAGCATCAGGTGGGGTAGGGCGAACGGAATAGTTGTTTCCTGTTTTCCAATCGTATCTTGATACGGAACCTTGCTGGCTCATTGTATAACCAAATTGGCTATCGTCTAAATCAGGTACAACATCAAATCCGTCACCGAAACTAATTTCTTGCCAGTAATCATTGCGAATGCCTTGAGCACGCCATGCATAAGCTGGCCCTCTCCAAGAACCGTTGTCTTGCATACCACCATAAACGTTATAGGGATATTCATTATCTACATTAATATGGTAAAATTGTGCAACAGGAATATTACCAACAAAACGCCATGTTTTACCACCGTCTTTAGTAATATTCATGCCCCCATCATTACCATCTATCATAAATTGCCCATTATTAGGGTGAATCCACCAAGCATGGTGATCAGGGTGGACACCATTATCTACGCCATAGGCTGGCATCAGTTCCGTAAAGTTTTTACCACCGTCTTCAGACGAATTAACATAGGTAAAAACCGAGAAAACACGATTTTCATTTTCTGGATCTACATGAATATCAGAATAGTAAAAAGGGCGATTACCAATATCGCTTTTGTCGTTGATTTTTTCCCATTTAAAGCCGCCATCTTCTGATTTGTAGAGAGCATTCTTTTTTGCTTCAATCAGAGCATAAACAATGTTGGGCTTGTTTTTGGCAATACCAATACCAATGCGTCCTAAGTCGCCTTTTGGCAAACCATCTTCCTCTGAAAGTTTTTTCCAGTTTTCACCACCATCATGTGTCATATATAAACCACTACCTGAACCACCTGATTTAAAGAACCAAGGGTCGCGCTTGTGTTCCCACATACCAACTAGAAGTTTATTTGGATTGCTTGGATCCATTACCATATCGCCAACACCGGTTTTGTTGTTTACGAATAAAATTTTATTCCAAGTTTTGCCTCCATCAGAAGTTTTATAAACACCACGTTCAGGATGTTCACCCCATGGAGAACCGATAGCACCCACATAAACCGTATTAGGATTTGTTGGGTCAATTATGACACGATGTATATGACGGGTTTTTTCGAGGCCCATAGCCATCCATGTTTTACCTCCATCTAAAGACTTGTAAACTCCAAAACCGCCATTTAAACTGTTTCGAGGATTACCTTCACCCGTACCCACCCAAATAACCGAAGGATTCGATTGTTGAATGGCAACGGAACCAATAGATGCTGTCAACTCCTTATCAAAAATAGGTTCCCATTTGATTCCTCCAGAAGTAGATTTCCAAAGACCACCAGAAGCAGTTCCTACATACATCACATCGGGATTTGAAGTAACCACGTCAATAGCTGTGACACGACCACTCATACCACCTGGACCAATGTTTCTTGGTTTGAGGTCTTGAACAAGGTCCATTGTAAATTCTTGTGCAAATAAGGAAGTTGATGCTAAAAGCACCAGAAGGGAAAGTAATTTTTTCATTTTTGAATTAGTTGGTATTAGTCGCCTAAAGATAAAGAAAAGGCTTAGGTGATTTCTTAAAAAGGTGTTAAGGAATTTTATCGACGAACTACAGGTTCTGCATGACTTTTATCGAAAAATCAATGGCTTTGGCAATAAATGACATTTTTGATGGTTGTCTTTTCACCAAACCAAACTAATACCTCTTTTATTATGAAGAACTACTACATTTTAACTGTTGTAGTTGTATTATTGATAACCAGTTGTTCCGATGAAACAACTGTATTCGATTTACAAAGTCAAGGTAAAGCACTACTGCTAGAAGAAAATAATACTACGCTTTTAAATTCCGTTTCAACAGCATCCAATGGTATTCTGGAGATTTATTTTGAGCACGAAGAGTACGACAATGACCTATTTGAAAAAAATAGGTTCTACGGTCTAAATCGTTCTGCTTTCGGTGGTAATTCTAATAAGCGCTCGAATACGGCTAACGCCAGTAGTGATTTCCATCTGAATTTAGTGGGCCAAGTTCAAAGCCCAAGTTTTGACGGCAATACTAACATGGGTGCTACACATATCGATATCAATAATAATTTCGCCTTTGTTTCTTATAATACTGTAGGTGAGGTTTATGCCGGAGCGGTAGATGTAATTGACCTAAGTGATCCTTTAGTACCAATTCTTTCTTCAAGAATGTACTTGTATGACCGAGATGCCAATGTTGTTTTATATGATGACGGGTATATTTATGTTATTGGCGGTGTAAATGCTGAAAAAGTTATTGAAGCAACTGGTGAAGCATTTATCGCAAAAATCCGAGTAAATGACGGTGTTATTGATTTAAATGATGTAAGCTATACCTATCAAGAAGGTCAAACAGCAACAGGAATAACAAGATCAGGAAATTCATTTTACGTTACTAGTGGTGTTCAAGGGGTTATTGCAAAATATGATGCCGATAACTTTTCAAAGACTAATGAAGTACCTTTTGAAGATTTACGTTGGGTCGAATCTTCAAATGATAAAATCGCTATTTTAGATGGTAGTGCTGGAGTAAGGATTCTTGACACGGATTTAAACGAGATTTCCCAGATAGGCACAAGAACAGATTTTGTTGCCGGAGCCAAACGCACCATAGCCATTGCAGACAATAAACTATTTGTAGCAGAGGGAGATAATGGAGCTGCAATATTTGACTTAGATTCGGCAACTTTGGAAGAAAGATTGCCTATACTAATTGATCCAGATAATGTTATTGAGGCTGATAAAGTTACTAATGCAGTTGATGTCGAAGGTAATGTTACTCTTATGGCAAATGGTGGAGCAGGCTTAGCCATAAGGGTCAAGAATGATATTATTGACCTAATGGGAGTTGTAGAATTAAATGGTTCAATAAATTACGTAGCCACGGATGGAGATTTTATATTCGCCGCATCGGGTACAAGAGGTTTACAGATCATAAATAAAATTCGTACCCAAGAAAGCTTGGTTATCCCCGAAGGAAATTATATCATAAAGGCAAGACATAGTGGACGCGCAATTGGTATATCAAATCTTTCTGTAGATGATGGAATCAACATTAACCAAAGATCTTTAGCCGGAGATTCAGAAAATGAAGAGTGGCATTTAGAGGTCTTGGATTCAGGAGCATATATAATAACATCCAATTACTCGAATAAAGCGGTTGCCAGTAGAAGTACTGATGTCAGACAGTGGCAATTCGGAAATGAAACTGATCAACAATGGGCCATTGAACCAGGAGCACAAGAAGGTTATTTTTATCTCAGAAACCTAGGAGATGGAAGATACTTAGATGTTTTTGGGAGACGAACTTCATTTGGAACGAATATAATAACATGGCCATTTCACGGCAGAAACAATCAACAATGGACTTTTGAACGTATAGAAGATTAAATTAGTTTTTAGTTAATATAGTACAGCCTCTCAATGATTTCATTGAGAGGTTTTTTATTTTGTGCTTTTAATGATTATGGATATCTAAATAAGAGTGTTGAAATGGCCCAGCTCTTTTTTAATATAAAGAACCTAATTGAAAAGAATCTTCAATTCAAGTAACAAAAATCAAGACCCTACGTCTCATTGCTACATCAATCAATTGAAAATCATGAAAAAACAACTCAATCACAAAACTTGTATTGCAATAACTGTTATAATTACCCTATTGGTTTGGGGTCATATTGGCTGGGATTATTTTAATGGTGGCATACCTATACATTATTTACTACATGATAAAGATTTGCCGGGCATACCGAATTGGTGGGGAGGAATTGTATTACCCATATTCACTTATTTATTATTGTTCCGAATACAAAAACGCCTACAAGTTTCAGATGGTGAAGAATCTTTAAAGCAAATTGGCCTTCGATTCTTAGCGGGATTGTTATTTGCAATTAGCATTTCAGTATGTTTTATGAATGATATTATGATAGTCGATTATATTATGGGGGCTGTTTTTGTATTGGCTTTTATCTTTCCTATATATAAATCAGAATATTTTTTGGGTTGGGTGCTTGGCGCCTCATTTACTTTTGGGGCAATCATACCTATAGGTTTTGGTAGTATTTTATGCTTGTTGTTTTTTACAATATACCAATTAGTTGGAGGAATTAAAAGACTCGTAAAACCAAAAATCAACTAGTCTACTTTTTGGTAAAAATACCGAATAACTCATTGCCCTGTCTTGGGGCAATCGAGTTATAGCACTTTTCAAAGGAGATGACTTTGAGGTTCTTAGAAAGATACTTTAAATACAATTTTTTATCACCCCCAAAAGGTCGTTTTTCCATATCACCGGTTAAAGGAATATCAAACCAAACCCCAACTAATTTTCCCTGAGGTTTTAGTAGGGAGTTCATTTGTTTAGCATACGCATATCGATTATCATCTGTTGGCAAGAAAGAACAGAAAAAGGTTTGCTCAAAAATCAAGTCATAGGTTGTTTTGTGCTGAAAGAAATCTTCTTGTAACAATTGTGCTTTAGGAAAACTAGGATTTCTTTTTTGAAAGGCAGCCAAGGGTTCAGGTGAAATATCCATAACATAAACATTGGCGAAACCTTGTTGCCAAAGGTATTCTGCTTCATAAGCATTACCAGCACCGGGAATCAATATTTTTATTGATTTGTTCGTAAGTTGGTCTATATAGGTTTTCAAAGGGTTTGAGGGGTATCCAATATCCCAACCTGTGCTACCTGCTAAATAACGCTCTGTCCAATAGTCTTGTTCTTTTTTTAAATTCATTTCTCCTTCTAAATCTCGTTTTCAAACTTAAGAAACCCCTTGTGTATTTTGATAAAATTCTGTCAATTCGAGTAAATTTTACTGATGAAAGAAGTAAAATTTGTATCGAGAATAAGAATTTTAGTAGTTCAAGTTGTTCTCGATACGGTTTTTCGTTCCTCAAAATCACTCGAACTGACACTTCATCATCTTTTGAATTCAAAATGTACAACGTTTAAGGAGTAAATATGCTTATTTGCGATTCAATTTGGAATAGTGATTAATTCTGTCACTTTTAACCCGCTTTATGCATTAGAACTTCGTTATGAGGGTAGAAAATGCAATAAAACTCAATATTTTCAAAGTTTAGGCATAGCATTGTTATGGTTAAACTTTAAAATAGAGTGGAGCGATGAGTTTTGCTGCAGTTTCGAGCCGTAATAGATTTTCTAATTCATAAATCGGGTTTAGCCCTTTCATAAAATTTTGATACTTTAGAGACTTAACCAAAATATGACCGTTATGGTCATCAACCAACTATAAATTAAACTATGCCACTTGTTATTATCGCTTTAGGAATTCTCATCCTTTTTTTGCTAATCGCCAAAGTAAAATTAAACGCCTTTCTATCCTTTATTCTTGTTTGTATTTTTGTTGGAATTTTTCAAGGCATGGAGCTTGAAACCCTTGTAAAGTCAATACAATCTGGTATTGGTAATACCTTGGGTTTTCTGGTATTGATTTTAGGGCTAGGTGCCATGCTGGGTAAGTTAGTTGCCGACAGCGGTGCTGCCCAACAGATAACCACTAAACTGGTTTCTGCATTCGGAATTAAATATGTTCAGTGGGCTGTTGTACTGACTGGATTTATCGTCGGTATTCCTATGTTTTATTCCGTCGGTTTTGTGATTTTGATTCCTTTGGTTTTTACGATTGCTGTTTCAACTAAGCTGCCCTTACTTTATGTAGGCTTGCCCATGTTAACTTCCTTATCTGTTACGCATGGTTATTTACCGCCACATCCTGCGCCAACGGCTATTGCAGCGATGTTCAATGCTGATATAGGTAAAACCTTGTTATATGGAATTATCATTGCGATTCCTGCGATTATTGTTGCTGGACCACTATTCGCTCGCACTATAAAAAAGATTGAAGCAAAACCTTTAGCTGAATTTTATAGCACGGAAGAAATTCCACCTGAAGACTTACCAGGAGTGTCAAAAAGTGTATTTACCGCACTATTGCCCATTATCCTAATCATATTTGCCATAATAGCGGAGCAACTTATACCAGAAGGCGTAATAAAGGAAACCTTCCTTTTCTTGGGGAATCCGGTTATTGCCATGTTGATTGCTGTTTTGGTAGCGATATATACGCTCGGCTTATCTCAGGGTAAAAAAATGAAGACTGTCATGGATTCTCTCTCAAAATCAGTAGCGAGTATTACCATGATCTTATTAATTATAGCTGGTGCCGGAGCTTTAAAAGAAGTTTTGGTAGATAGTGGTGTTAGCGAGTACATCGCTGATTTATTAAAAGACTCTAGTGTATCACCTTTAATTTTAGCTTGGTTGATTGCAACTGCGATTCGCGTTTGTGTTGGTTCTGCTACAGTTGCCGGACTCACTGCTGCAGGAATTGTATTGCCATTGGCTACAGCAACTGGGGTACAGACCGAACTCATGGTATTGGCTATTGGCTCTGGTAGTTTGATGCTTTCTCATGTTAATGATTCAGGATTCTGGCTATTCAAAGAATACTTTAACCTTTCTATAAAAGATACCCTACGAACTTGGACCGTAATGGAAACCTTAGTGGGAATTATGGGTTTATTGGGAGCCCTAGTTTTAAATGCAATTTTATAATACATACCGTATGACTATACCATCTAAAAAAATTGAAGAATTGGGTTTGAAATTACCACCAGCACCACCTCCAGCTGGGGTGTATAGACCTATACTCGTAGTTGATAATTTTCTATATGTTTCTGGCCAAGGCCCTGTTTTAGGTGATGGCTCTTTAATAACAGGCCGAGTAGGAGATGATATGGAGCTTGACGCCGCTAAGTTGGCAGCACGGCAAGTAGGTCTTACGATGCTATCCACGATTCAAACGCACTTTGGAAGTGTTGATAAGATTAAACGGGTTGTAAAAGTGCTGGGTATGGTGAATTCTACTCCTGATTTTGGTCAACAGCCTTTAGTCATTAATGGATTCAGCGAACTCTTTGCTGAAGTATTTGGAAGAGAAAATGGTATAGGTGTTCGCAGTGCGGTAGGGATGATATTACCCGGCGGAATTCCTGTTGAAATTGAGGCTATGTTTGAACTACATTGATATGGAAAAAGTTACTTGGTATCATGTAAATAATTCGGAGACCATAGTTTCTCCTTCGCTATTGGTATATCCAGATAGGATAGCGCAGAATATTAAGATAATGTTAGAAATCGCTGGTGGAGCGGCATTTTTAAGACCACATATCAAAACACATAAGATTGCTGAAATCATCACGATGCAATTAGAATATGGTATTGATAAGTTTAAGTGTGCAACCATAGCCGAGGCAGAACTCTTGGCTCAAACCGGAGCAAAAGATGTATTAATAGCAATGCAACTTACAGGTCCAAATCAACACCGTTTTTTCGATTTGATAACTGCTTACCCCCAAACACATTTTTCAACTATTATCGATAATTCCAAAATTGGTAATGAAATGGCAACGCTTGCAGCTAAAAAAAAGCAGGCCGTTTCCTTATGGTTAGATATCAATAATGGCATGCATCGCACCGGTATTTTACCTAATACCAAAGCGGTTGAACTTTATAAAGAGATGGCTGAAAATGCTAATATTCAAATGGAAGGCTTGCATGTGTATGACGGCCATATTCGAAATTCTGATATCGCCACGAGAATTAATGTTTGCAACAATGCTTTTGAAACCATTACCAATTTAAAAAAGCAATTAGAAGCTGAAGGATTACAAGTAAAAAATATTGTTGCCGGCGGTACCCCTTCGTTTCCGGTGCATGCAAAGCGTGATGGTGTTCAAGTATCACCAGGCACTTCGTTATTATGGGATTATAGATACGGTTCTTTATTCCCTGATTTAAAATTTTTACATGCTGCAGTTTTAATGACTCGAGTTATTAGCAAACCTAAAAATGGACATTTGTGTTTAGATTTAGGTCATAAATCTGTTGCGCCAGAAATGCCTTTACCAAGGGTTCAGTTTTTAGAGAATACCGATTTTGAACAAGTAGGACAAAGTGAAGAACATTTGGTCGTGACAACAAAGAAAAGTGATGATTACGAAGTAGGCGATGTGTTATATGCGATTCCCTATCATATATGCCCTACGGTGGCAAAATATCATGAAGTCACCGCAATTACAGCTAATAAAAGTGCTGAAGTCTGGGAAGTGGCAGCCCGAAATAATAAAATCACAATTTAAATTAAAATCATGTTTGTTTTTGATGCTCATTTAGACCTCGCCATGAATGCACTAGAATGGAATCGCGATTTAAGATGGTCGATTGATAACATTAGAGGGAGCGAGCGCGGGATGACCGATAAACCGGATAGAGGCTTGAATACCGTTTGCTTGCCTGAAATGCGAAAAGGGAATATTGGTCTTTGTGTAGCCACTCAAATTGCCCGATATGTAAAAAAGAGCAGTTCGCTGCCGGGTTGGAACTCCCCTGAGCAGGCATGGGCTCAAACCCAAGGGCAACTAGCTTGGTACCAAAGTATGGAGGCAGCTGGTGAAATGACACAAGTTCATGATTTAGATACGTTGAATACCCATTTGAAGTTATGGGAGCGTGATGCTCCCAACAAGCCTGTAGGTTATATTTTAAGTCTAGAGGGGGCAGATTCTATCGTTACCATTGACCACTTAGAAAAGTCATATGAGAGCGGATTAAGAGCTATTGGACCGGCACATTATGGCCCTGGCACGTATGCGCATGGCACAGATTCCGTTGGGGGAATAGGGTTGAAAGGCAAAGCACTTTTAAAAAAGATTGAAGAATTGGGTCTAATTTTAGATGCTACGCACTTATGTGATGTCAGTTTTTGGGAAACGATGAAAGCGTATCAAGGCCCAGTATGGGCAAGTCATAACAACTGTAGGGCATTGGTAGACCATAATCGTCAGTTTTCAGATGAACAGCTCAAAGAACTGATTTCTAGAGAAGCGGTTATTGGTATAGCCTTAGACGCTTGGATGATGGTGCCAAATTGGGTACGTGGACAATCAATACCGCAAAGAATGGGAGTAAGCTTAGAACAAATGGTTGACAATATAGACCACATTTGCCAATTGGCTGGTAACACCAAACATGTGGGGATTGGTACCGACTTAGATGGTGCTTTTGGTAAAGAACAAAGCCCAGCAGATTTAGATACTATTGCTGATTTACAAAAAGTACCTCAGTTATTGAAAAATAGAGGGTATACCCAAGCCGATATTAAGGGGATTATGCACCAAAATTTTATAGATTTTTTGAGAGGGTTATGGAATGATTAATGTAAGATTTGTTTGATTTTTTTAATTATTTCCAATCACTTTTTTAATTAATTCAAAAAAATGAAAAAATTCTTAATACCAAAATTGACAGATTGTACTTCTTGGGAAAAGGCAGCAGAATTAGTTGATTTTTCTTATCCATGGCGAAGTGAAAAAGCTCCTAATACAACTTTTAGTGCATTTTATGACCAGAACTATTTATACTTCCGTTTTATTGCTTATGGTTCTAAGCCTCTTGTGTATGTTGAAAACAATAATAAAATGGAGGTGGTGCGTTCTGAACGTGTTGAAATTTTTTTTCGTCAAGATGAAAAAATGAAATCCTATTACTGCTTAGAAATTGATCCCCTTGGTCGGGTACTTGATTATAAGGCAGAGTTATATCGAAAATTCAACAGAAATTGGCAATGGCCAGAATCATTATTTATCGAATCAAAAATAAATGAAAAGAATTATTCTGTCCAAGGTAAAATTAGTTTCTCTGTTCTTAGCCAACTAGGTCTCATAAATAAAAATAATATTCAGATAGGACTATTTAGAGGTCATTGCACTAAGTTAGTAGGAAAAGATGCGCAATTGAAATGGATAAGTTGGATAGATTCTAAAACATCCGAACCAGACTTTCACGTACCTTCCTCATTTGGAATTATTGAACTTTGCTAATAAAACCTTGTAATTCTGCATAAAATACTAACCGAAACTAACAGATATTACTTGTCTATTTGAATCAATAGTTTTAATATTAATGAAGAACACTTATAAAGTTGGTGATTTAGTTTATGACGCGGGTATTTATGACGGTATGAATACCAATATGGGTGACCTCGCATTTTACAAAAAATGGCTATCCAAAAATAAAAGTGCTCTCATACTTGAGCTATGCTGTGGGACGGGGCGACTAACACTGCCATTGGCAAAAGAAGGCTATGATATTATGGGCATAGATTACACACCTGCGATGCTTGAGCAAGCAAAAGTAAAAGCTAAAAAAGAAGGTTTAGAAGTCACCTTTATCGAAGCGGATATGAGAACTTTTGAGTTACCTGATACCTATGATTTGATTTTTATTCCTTTCAATTCCATTCATCCTCTATATAAAAATGAAGACTTTTTTAATACCATGGTTAGTGTTAGAAAACACCTTAAGGAGGATGGTCTATTTGTGTTTGATTGCTTCAACCCGAATATGAAATTCATCTTAGAAGGAGAAAAAGAAGTAAAAGAGATTTCTAAGTATACCACCGCAGATGGCAGAGAAGTAGTTTTAAAAGAGACGATGCGTTATGAAAACAGTACTCAAATTAATCGTATTGAATGGCATTATTACATAAACGGTAAGTTTGATTCCATTCAGAATTTAGATATGAGGCTGTTTTTTCCTCAAGAATTAGATGCCTATCTAGAATTTGCTGGTTTTACGATTCAGCATAAGTTTGGCAGTTTTGAAGAAGAACCATTCAACGCTAATTCAGATAAACAAATTTATGTTTGCCAATAAAGGGTATATATTCTAGTTAGACTATTGCTTCACTACAATCCCTTCTTTCATTACAAAATGCACCTCTCTCATTTTAGAAATATTTTGAACTGGGTTTCCTTTTACCGCAATGATATCCGCCAAATAACCCTTTTTAAGTTGTCCTAAGTTATCAAAATGAAGGTGTTCTGCGTTTTTAGCAGTAGCAGTTTGTAGTACTTTCATTGGTTCCATACCATATTCTACCATCAGCTCAAGCTCTTGGTAATTTTCCCCATGTGTAAAAACACCTACATCACCGCCAAAAACGATTTCTACATCGGTTTCTAAGGCGAGTTTAAAAGAAGCTTTCTTTTTGGTAACGCGTTCTGGGTCAGGGTCAATGCCTTTGCGCCAGCCTTTATAACGCTCAATGGCCGCGCCAGCTGCAACGGTAGGGCAGAGGGCAACGCCTTTTGCTTTCATCAATTCAAAAATTTCTTTGGTACCGCCATCACCATGTTCAATAGTTTCAACTCCCGCCATGATTGCTCTGCGCATTCCTTCGGGAGTGCTGGCATGAGCGACAGCATAACGCCCAGCTGAAGTTGCGGTTTGTACCATGACATTCAATTCTTCTTGTAAAAAAGTAGGCTGTGAGGGTTCGCCTTTTCCCCAGCGGTAATCGGCATATATTTTTATAAAATTAGCGCCATTGCCTAATTGACGGCGCACTGCTCTAATGGCTTCGTCAATACCACTTACAGGTTCTGCACCCAAGGGTACGGTAACTCCGTCATGAAAACCTTTTGGCCCATAAGCTCCAGTAGCTACAATAGCTGGCCCTGCGACTTTTAATCGTGGTCCTTCAATTAGGCCATCATCAATGGTTTTCTTCAAATACACATCAGTATAACCAGCACCCTCGGCACCCAAATCACGCATACTCGTTACACCAGCTAATAATGAATTTTTTGCCGCAACACTACCGCGAATGGCTCGTTCTACAGGTGATTCTTTGAGGACTTGGTCATTCCATTCCGTTTCATCGTAAGGGTGTAATAATAGATGTGAATGCCCTTCAATTAACCCTGGTAGTAAGGTCATGCCTTTTAAGTCTATTTGCGCAGTATTATTTGGTGTTTTGAATTTTGAGGCTTCCCCAGCATATTCAATTTGATTTCCCACTACGTAAACCACCCAATTTTGGTGCATTTCAGTACCATCAAAAACACGGTCAGGTACTAAGAGTGTTTGTGCGGATAACGATAGGGTTGTACATAGTAAAATGATTAGAATTCGCATAAGCTATTTATTACTGGTTTAGAATTCAGTAGAAAATGATAGGTTGAATTTACTAATTCTATATTGATAATCTGTCTAGCTGAGGACGTAAGACCGCTGCGTTATAAGATTTAAGAAGTAAGACTAGATTGTTACCAATTGAAAATTAATATCGGCAACAAACTTTTTTGTTTACGAAATAATACTGTTCTAAGGCATAAAGAGGTTTAAAAGCAAGGGGTATAATTTTGGTCACACATGTTTTGTTGCTCAATATACCTATTGATACAGTTTTTAATAAGCCTGTTGGGCTATATTGATTAACAAAATAAAACTATTATTATGAATGATATATCATTCATAATAATTAAAAAATATATAATTTGCATGAAAAACCATTCACTTTTATAATATCTTAAAATTTATTGTTTATATTTGTATGAGATAGCATTCAAAACATACATTTAAAATTAATTATGAATGATAAATCATACAATAACTATAGAGAAGCTTCTGATAAATCTTTATTAGAAATCATAGGTAAATTCGTTAAATCACATCGTTTAAACCAAAATAAGTCACAAAATCAGGTAGCTGATACTGCCGGTATTAGTCGTTCTACACTAAGTTTATTAGAGCGAGGTGAAAAGGTTCGTATTGATAGTTTAATTCAGGTATTACGAGTACTTGATTTACTTCACGTGATGGACACTTTTCATATTTCAGATGAAATAAGCCCTATTGCTTATGCCAAGCTTAAAAAGAAACAACGCAAAAATGCTTCACCACAAAAGGTGAATAAAGTTAATGAAGAAGATTTAGGATGGTAGATGTTGCTGAGGTAAAGGTTTGGGGAGTTTCTGTAGGCGCTATTCGATGGGCGCAATCTCAACAATTAGGGTATTTTGAATACGACAATACGTTTATAGAAAAAGGTTGGGATTTATCACCCATAAAAATGCCAATTGCACAGGGTGCGCGAATTTATAGCTTTCCTGAATTACGCAAGGGGCGTGCAGAAATAGAAGATACTTTTAAAGGTTTGCCAGGTCTATTATCTGATGCATTACCTGATCGTTACGGTAATAGACTTATTGATACTTGGTTAGCGAAACAGGGACGTTCAGAAGATAGTATGAATCCTGTGGAGAAGTTATGCTTTATAGGTGCTAGGGGTATGGGTGCACTTGAATTTTACCCTACACAAATAAAAACTGGCCAAAGTAGTTTTTCCCTAGAGCTAGATAGTTTGGTTGAAGTGGCCAAAAAAATGCTGAATGAACGCAAATCTTTTTTGACCAATCTTGACAAAGACGAGGAGAAGGCAATGCTAGAGATTTTAAAGATTGGTACCTCTGCTGGTGGCGCACGCCCAAAAGCGGTTATAGGTTACAACCCTAAAACCAAAGAAGTGCGCTCAGGTCAAGGCAATTTACCTCAAGGTTTTGAGCATTGGTTGCTAAAACTAGATGGTGTTAGTGGCGAGCAATTTGGTGAAAGTTCTGGTTGGGGCAGGGTAGAGTATGCCTATTATCTGATGGCTAAAGATGCCGGAATTGAAATTAACGAATGTCAGTTGTTAGTTGAAAACAACAGGGCTCATTTTATGACCAAGCGTTTTGACCGAAACAATAATGAAAAATATCATATTCAATCGTTATGTGGTATACAGCATTATGACTTTAATGATATGTATGGCTATAGTTATGAGCAGGTATTTCAAACAATGCGTCTATTACGGTTAAGCTACCCTGAAGCCGAAGAAATGTTCAGAAGAATGGTGTTTAATGTTTTGGCCACCAACTATGATGACCATACTAAGAATTTTTCTTTTCTACTAAAGAAAGGTGAAGCTTGGCGATTAGCTCCTGCATATGATTTGTGTTTTTCTTTTGACCCCAGTAATCATTGGGTCAATAAACAAACCCTTAGTGTTAACGGAAAGCGGCTGAAGATTACCAAAGAAGACCTGATGACCATAGCCAAAGACAATAATATCAAACGAGGGTCAAAAATAATTGATGAAGTGAATACTATAACGAAGTCATGGAATACCTATGCCAAGAAAGCCGAGCTAAGAAATGATTTAACGGAAAGAATTAAGAACAGTTTGAATTCTTTCTAGCCTAAATACTAATTATTGTTCACTGCAGATTTCAACAAATCATTGAGGTCATCTTTGTCCAAAACTTGATTACCCTTTATCACGTAACCTATGTTTTGGGTTTCTTTAATAGCCTCTAAGGGATTGCCATTCAATAAAACGATATCGGCTATATTACCTTCAACTAGTTGACCATAATCAGCATTTTTCTTTAAAAATTGAGCTCCTTTATAGGCTGAGTTCTGTAGCGCTTGTAATGGTGAAATACCAACATTGACCATGGCTTCTAGTTCTTGATGCAGTGAAATTCCCGGATAGGTGTAGGAGTTAAAAGCACCACTATCTGAACCTGCCAAAAGTGAAACTCCAGCATCAGACATGGTTTTGGCTAATTCGCCAAAAAAAGTATCTAATTCTTTTCGATTCTGAATCGTTTCAGGTGATGAGTTCTTGACTCGGTTAATCCGGCCTTCGTAGGTTTTTATAATTCCTGAGCTCATGTATTGCAAATAGGCATCCTGGCTGTGGTCTACTTCATCCAAATAACTCAATATTCTGCCGATGTTTAGTGTAGGAATGGAGTAGACATTGTTTTCTTTCATTTTTGAAAAGGTGTTCTGAGCTACCGTTTCATCAAAAGTTGTTTGAAGAGCAGGCATTGCTTGCCAGAAACCAATTTTTTTATTTTGTAATTGTTTGGTAATGGCGGCTTCTTCACTAGAACATCCTTTCATGATGTAGTATAAATGCTCAATTCCATCAATTCCTGCGGTAATGGCATCATCAAGTTCCACTGTAAATGGCATATGTCCTGTAGTAATGGTATTTCGTTTTTCAGCTTCTTGAATAGTATTTAAATAGGCTTCACCACTAATTCGACTATCATAAAGCTTTACATAGTCTGTTGGAATTTGTTCTAAAGAATCTAAAGCCTTAGTAATATCAATATCGTTTTCAACCGGAATAGAACCCGCCCAAGTTGCATTTGGACCATCAATTTTTGGTCCTGAAGTAAAGATAGTTGGACCAAGAAGCTCTTCGTTTTTTATAGCCTTTTTCCATTCTATAACTTGTGGAGTTAAGTCACCTCCGGCATCGCGGACTGTCGTGATTCCGTTAGCGATAAAGAGTTTCAAAAGATTTTTGTTCGCAGCAATCAAAGAATCACCGCCTCTAAAATGTACATGATTGTCCCAAAAACCTGGTAGAGCGAACTTTCCACTTCCATCAATTTCTGTTTTAGCAGTGTATTGTCCTTTATGGACATTAGCAGTAGCTACTTTAACAATCCGTCCCTCAGAAATCAATATATCTTGCGGTACTATTTCTCCGGTAATTATGTCTATAACATTGGTGTTCTTAATAACTAGGTCATAATTGGTTGGCTGGTTTTGGTTACATCCAAATAGTAAAATACTCAGAATAAGGAACAAAAGTGGTCGCATTAAATTATCTATTTATGATGAGAAAAGGTACTAATTATTCAGTAGTTAGTTCAGTAGTTTTCTAATGCCAATGAATATCAAAATGAAAACAGAGTAAACAATAAAAAAAGGTATGATGTATTGTTTTAAACCCATCACCATCATTAAACCAATAAGTAACAATTGAAAGCCAAGACCAAATGTTGAAACCGCGGTCATAAACCAATTAGGTAGTTTGGTACTATGCACAGCGTTTTTATCCATCATATAAATTATCTTATCAAAAACACCATACAGCAAACTGTAAATACGGAACAAAATGTTTACGTGCTTTTGTCTTTCACCTTTAAGCGCAATAGGTGTTTCGTTCTCAAAAACGCGACTAGTGGTATCACCGTTATGCCTATTTCTAAGAATTACGTAATAATAATTATATAGAGTGCCTTGAAGTTGAAGCCCCAAAAATGCTAAAATGGTATATGCGATTGAACCATTAGTGCTGTACCAAATTGTAATTAATAGTAATAGATTTAGCAGAATATCAGAGATGGAATCAAGGTAACGACCTGTGTATGAAGGTGTTTTTTTTAATCTTGCTAACTCGCCATCCGCTGCATCTAATATTGATTTTAAAATCAGAAAAAATGCTGTAGCCCAGTAATATTCATTTAATATGCAAAAGACGGCAATTAGGCCGCTAACAACGAATAAAAGGGTTACATGAATTGGGGTGAAAGCTGTGTTTTGGAGCGATTTTGCGATTACACTGGCAATTGGTCTGCCGTAATCTGACAAATCTAAAAATTGATTCTCCCTAGGTAATTTTGACATTTACTTTGGTAAAAAAATAGAAGGAACGGGAACACGCTAGCCAACCATCTTTTAAATCCGATACAAAAATAACCTAAAAATCATAAAACTTAAAGTAGCTTAAAACCTTTTTAATATTCTGATAGAGGCCTTGAACCACTTTAAGTTTTTGGTTTTATTGATGACCTAATTCACAACCGCATCCAGGTATCGTAAAGCTATGTGACGCTTCATGCCATGGAAAGGCCTGATTATATTTATTATTTTCCCAATAGAATTTTCCACGATTTTCTTCCGTATTGCCAATTTCATTCATCGTATCGGTATCGAATAAACGACCATTAACCATGGTATACTTCACGGTTTCTGTATTTCGAATATTTTCTAAAGGGTTTTTATCCAGCACAATTAAATCCGCCAGTTTACCAACTTTTAAAGACCCTATTTCATTTCCTGCCCCAATATATTCTGCCCCATTGAGTGTTGCTGCCCTCAGAGCTTGCATATTGGTCATACCCCCTTGATGTAATAACCAAAGTTCCCAGTGTGCACCGAGACCTTGTAATTGCCCATGTGCTCCTAAATTTACTTTAACTCCTTTATTGGTTAATGCAGTTGCATCTTTAGAGACCATGATATGACCATTTTCATATTCTTCATCCGGTACCATAGTTCTGTGGCGAGAACGTGAATCTACCAATCCTCTTGGGGTGTACTTTAGTAGTTTTTCATTTTCCCAGACTTTATCTTTTTGGTAAAACCAATATTCACCATTTAAACCTGCATAGTTCACAATAAGCGTTGGAGTATAACCAGACTTACTGTTTTGCCAAAGTTCTAAAACATCTTTATAAACTGGGGCAACGGGAATATTATGTTCTACACCAGTATGCCCATCCATAAGCATGGTCATATTAGTGTAAAAAGTGGAGCCACCTTCCGGGACTACATTGATACCTAATTCTCGAGCAGCTTGCATAACTTGTTGGCGTTGTTCTCTTCGTGGTTGGTTGTAACTCTTTACAGATTTAGCACCGTAGGCTTTTGTTCTGCGAATAGAAGAGCGTGCATCGTCTAAATTATTAATCACAGCTTTAAAATCACCATCTGCACCATAAAGTATAATTCCGGTAGAGTAGAGGCGTGGGCCAATCATATCTCCTTTTTTAATCAACTCAGACATTGCAAAAATAGACTCTGAATTGGCGGATGGGTCATGAGAAGTAGTAACCCCAAAAGCAAGGTTTGCATATAACTGCCAATGTTTTTGTGTGGTTAACCCGTAACGGAAACCGCCAACATGAGCATGAGCATCAACAATACCCGGCATAATTGTTTTTCCTGAAACATCAAATACTGTTGCATTAGATGGAACTGAAATAGCTTCTGATGAGCCTAATTGTTCAATTGTATTTTCATTGATTACAATAGTTCCATTCTCGATGACTTCATCACCTTCCATGGTAATAATTGTGGCGTTGGTAAAAGCAATACGACCAGATGGTTTATGCGCTTTAATTTCTAAACCAATTTTAACTCCTGTAGAATCAGGTTTAGCTACTTTTTTAGGGGAGTTGGGTAAAAAAGTATAACGGTCTTTAACATTGTTTGAGAAATACTCATCACCTAGCGTCCACATGATTTTTTTGCTATCCTTTGACCAATGCAAATTAATACCAGCATCTTTTGATATTTGTGCGATGGGAACGAATTTAGACTTGTTATCTAAATTAAGCTCTTTGCCATTTATTACGAGCGGCGCGATATAAGCCTGATGCAGATTGGTAAAAGCAATCCAATTATTATCAGGACTTGGAACCAACCTGTTCGCATATTTAGATTTTACATGAGTTCTAACTTTGTTTCCATTTAAATCAACCGATTTTAAACTTTTGGTCAAATTGCCAAAATAGGTGCCGCCTGTTTGATAAAATATTCGATTACCATCTTTAGTAAACATAGGATATTCCCCTTCTTCGGAAACCCATTTCTGATTTCCACCATTTGAATTCACGGTGTAGATACCAGTATTTTTACTAAAAGTTCGGCCTTGGTCGTTATTACCACGCTCTTTGCGGTAGGTGATGCTTTTTCCATCGGGGCTAAATCTTGGAGTACGGTAGATACCTTTTTCTGTTGTTAGTTTTGTTGAATTGCCACCTGATACTTGCATTTTATGAACGGCTCCTAAGTTTTCATCATTCCAAGCGACGAAGACGATTTCTTTACCATTGGGAGAAAAAGAAGGCTCCGCCTCAAAATCAGAAATAGTGGTCAACCGTTTTGGTTTTCCGTTAGGAAGCTTTTTACTCCATAAATGACCAACGGCAGTAAATACCATTGTTTTTCCATCAGGTGATGTTGTCGCATGCCTTATGACTTTGGCGTTAAAACTATCTGGAGCCACCGGAGAATTAAAATGTACGCGTTCTGCGATTTTAATATCGTTTTCAACTTGAAAAGGAATGTTAGTGACCTCTAAAGAATTCACATCTATACTGTGTATTTTACCACCACTCCAGAATACAATTGCTCTATCATCTGGGGTCCAATTAAAATTTGGGTACACGCCAAAAATAGCCCAAGCCTCTTGTTGGTCTTTGCTTAGACTGTCGTATAATGGCCATTCTTCACCTGTTTCTAAATCATGTAAGAACAAGACTGTTTTGGTACGAATGCGCTTGATGAAAGCTAACTTAGAACCATCGCGTGAAAGCTGAGGTCTTGCAGCGCCGCCAGGGCCACCGGTTATGGTAATCGTTTTTCCTGTTTCAAAATCATATCGTTTGATAACATAAATCTGACTATTAGGGTCCATATTATATTGAAAATATCCCCCAGGATATACATCTTCACTATAATACAAGTATTTACCGTCCGGTGATACACAAGGCTCATTTACATTTTGCTGGTCGTTTTTACGCTTGGTAACTTGCAAACCAGTGCCACCAGTAATATGATACTGCCACATTTCACCAGCTCCGAGTGAACGTTGTGAAGTAAAGTGTTTGCGACCAATTAAATAGTTGCCGTCAGGCATCCAATAGGAGTTATTTAATAATCGAAAACTTTCTTTAGTGACTTGCTTTGGGTCAGAACCATCAGTGTTCATTACCCAAATATTATCACCACCACCTGCATCAGATGTAAAAGAAATATGTTTTCCATCTGGGCTATAACGAGGTTGTACTTCAAAAGGAATTCCACTTCTTAAAGCTTTTGCTTTACCACCAGAAATTGGCATACTGTAAATATCACCTAGCAAATCAAAAACAATGGTTTTTCCATCAGGGCTTACATCAACATTCATCCAGGTGCCTTCATCCGTGGTTAGGGGATAATCCTTGTAATTAAATGATTCTCCTGGGTTAGCTACATCCCATTTTTTAGTTTCTTTTTTCTTGTCTTCTTGAGGAAATACAATAATTGATGCCAGTAGCACCAAAGCAGTCATTAATTTTTTCATTTTGAGTTGGTTGTGATAGAAGTAAAAGATTAGTTAAAAGAGGCAAGAGCAAAGAAAAAGCAGCGCAATCTTTAAAGTCTAGTATCTAATGTCTAACATCTATTAAAATTAGTCGACTAAAGATAAGGAAAACAGTTCTTAGGTTTTGATGAAACTAGTTATGGTTATCTTTAGAAAGTAAATTTAGGAAATGCTGGAATTAAGGCCAACTTGCGAGAATTGTGATAAATCTTTACCACCAGATAGCTTAGAAGCCATGATTTGTACTTATGAGTGCACTTTTTGTATATCATGTGTAACGGAAATTCTCGAAAACGTTTGTCCTAATTGCGGTGGAGGTTTTGAAAAAAGACCAATAAGGCCAAAAGAACAATTAGCAAAATATCCAGCCAAAAAAGAAAAATTGCATAAGCCTGTAGTCTTCGCAGAATTTCAGCAATTGAAAGGTTCCAAAATCAATATTAATCCTAAAGATAGATAAGGGATTTATGAAACAACCAAGTTGGTATTACCTATTACTTTTAATATTGTCAGGTGAGGCAGTATTTATTTTACCCTTTGTACTACCTAGAATTTTCAGACCTACTGTTTTAGAAGTTTTTGAACTTTCAAATGTTGAAATAGGACTTTGTTTCTCCATTTATGGCTTGGTAGCAGTGCCCTCTTACTTATTTGGTGGGCCTTTGGCAGATAGATTTCCACCTAGAAAATTAATTGCAATAGCTTTATGGATGACGGCTTTAGGAGGACTCTTATTTGCCTCTTACCCCAGTTTACTTGCCCTGCAAGTACTTTACGGTTATTGGGGCTTTACAACCATATTTTTGTTTTGGGCACCCATGATTAAAGCGACCAGAGTTTGGGGTGGCAATACATCACAAGGCAGAGCATTTGGCTTTTTAGATGGTGGTCGAGGTTTAACTGGTTTTCTTTTTGGCTTGCTAGGTGTATTTATATTTTCTCTGATTATGGGAGAACAAGTGGCGGAGGCATCTTTACAAGAAAGTCAAGAAGCTTTTTCTTTCGTTATTTATGCGGCAATAGTAATTATAATGCTGGTTGGTGTTTTGGTTTGGTTTTTTATGAAATCTGGAATAAATGAAAAAGAGATATTGGTTGACCAAATTACATTATCCCAAATTAAAGAGGTTCTAAAATTATCTTCAGTATGGCTCTTAATGGTTATTATTCTTTGTGCATACGTAGGCTATAAGATTACTGATATCGTCTCTCAATTTGCCAATGAAGTGATGCTATATGACCAAGTTAAATCTGCACAATTAGGCGCTTTTTTGCAATTTTTGCGACCTGCAACTGGAATATTGGTAGGTTTTATAGTTGACCGATTTAAAATCACTTTGTGGTTATTTTTGAGCTTGGTATTGTGCATAATTGCAGGTGCTTTATTTGCTTCTGGTTATATTATACCAACTACATTTTATCTATTTTTTGTCGCTGTGACCTTAATTGGAATGGGAGTTTATGCAGCTCGTGCGTTGTACTTTGGGGTTATGAAAAAAGGGAAGATTCCTTTAGTTCTTACCGGTACTGCTGTTGGTTTAATTTCTTTGATAGGGTATACCCCTGATATATTTGCAGGTCCCGCATATGGTTATTTTTTAGACAAGTATGCTGGACAGCAAGGCTATCAATATGTCTTTTGGATGTTAACTGCTTTTTCAACAGTTGGAGCTATTGCAGCATTCATATATTATAGACTGTTTGAAAAGAATAAGTAACCATAAAAAAAAGCAAGACAGCCGTCGCTTTTTGTTATCTTTCAAGCTTAAATCAAACCACATCAGAATGAAGCGTCTTACGTTTTTAATCTCATTATTATTTTTTAGTTTTTCAATTGCTCAAACAAATCCTAAATGGACCAGGTATCCTTCTATTTCACCAGATGGGAAGACCATTGTTTTTACCTACAAAGGGAACCTATTTAGTGTGCTAAGTACAGGAGGAACAGCCAAGCAATTGACATTTCATAAAGCACATGATTACAAAGCAGTATGGAGTAAAGACGGTAAGCGTATAGCATTCGCTTCTGATAGATATGGCAATTTTGATGTATTTGTAATGGATGCCTTAGGAGGAGAAGCAACACGATTGACATTTCATAGTAATGATGAAGTGCCTTATACTTTTTCGCACGACGATTCCACGGTAATTTTTGGCGGAATAAGACAAGATGGGGTTAAGCATAGGCAATATCCAAACAGGTCACAACCCGAGCTGTACGAGGTGGCTTCCAATGCTGGTAAGGTAGACCAAGTACTGACCGTTCCTGCGCAAGATGTTGCTATAAGTGCGGATGGCAACTATTTATTGTATCACGATAAAAAGGGATATGAAAATGAATTTAGAAAACACCATGTTTCAGCCATCACCAGAGATGTCTGGATGTATGATATGACAAATGATAAGCATACCATGCTAACCAACTTTAAAGGAGAAGATAGAAACCCTGTGTTGTCTAAAGATGAGAAGACTGTCTATTATTTAAGTGAAGAAAGTGGCACTTTTAACGTTCATAAGTTTGCGCTAGACAATCCTACTCAAAATGAACAGTTAACTGAATTAAAAACACACCCAGTCAGGTTTTTATCATTAGGAAACGGAACGATGTCTTTTAGCTACGATGGTGAAATTTACACCTTAGTCGACGGTGAGACTCCTAAAAAGGTGGATATAATTATCAGAACTCAAGACGGTGCCAATTCCGACCAATATATTTCTATTAATTCTGGTGTTAGAGAGATGGTTGTTTCTCCTAACGGTAAAGAGATTGCTTTCATAGCTAGAGGTGAAGTTTTTGTCACGGCCGTTGAAGGTGGTTTGACCAAAAGAATTACAAATACCCCCGAGCAAGAGCGCTTTGTCCGTTTTACTTCAGATGGTAATGCCGTTACTTACGCCAGTGAAAGAGATGGTAAATGGCAAATTTTTAAAACTACCAAAACAAGGAAACAAGAACCCTATTTCTTTGCTGCGACGCTTTTAAAAGAAGAGGTGGTTTTAACAAAAGAAGTGGATTGCTATTTGGCAGAATTTTCTCCTGATGGAACTTACATGGCTTATATAGAAGATAGACGCACCCTCAAAGTTTTAAACCTTAAGACTAAAGAAGAAAAGATTTTAATGACTCCTGATGAATTGTACCATATGCGTGACGGTGATAAGTATTTTACTTGGAGTCCTGATAGTAAATGGTTATTAGTCTCTTGGGGTAAATCATTAAGCAATGGTGAAGTCTTATTAGTCGCCGCCGATGGTAGCAAAAAAATGAATTTAACTCAAAGTGGTTATTATGATTACTATCCGAAATGGGTAAATGACGGAAAACAACTATTGTGGTTTAGTAATAGAGATGGCTTAAAGAGTTATGCTACCAGTGGAAGAACACAAGGGGATGTTTATAGTATGTTCTTGACGCAAGAAAGTTGGGATAAGTTCAGTATGACCAAAGAAGATTTTGATTTATTGAAATTACTCGAAGAAAAGAAAGATGAAAAGAATGATGAAGATGATTCTAAGAAAAAGAGTAAGAAAGATAAAAAGGATGAAAAGCCTAAAATCAAACCTTTGAATTTTGATTTTGAAGATGTGATGGAAAGAAAGGCAAGATTGACTATTCATTCTTCTAACCTTAGTGATGCCGTACTTTCTAAGGATGGTGAAAAATTATACTATCTAGCCAGATTTGAAAAAAACCTAAATCTCTGGGAGACCGAACTGCGAACTAAAAAAACCAAGATGTTAATTGGTCTAGGAGCCCGACGAGCTAGTCTGCAGTGGGATGCTAAACAAGAGAATTTATTTTTGTTAAGCGATGGAAGTATTTCTAAAGTAGATTTAGGCGCTGGTAGTACTAAGCCGGTTAAGATGAAATCTGAAATGCAATTAGATACTGATGCAGAACGCCAACATATGTTTGAGCATATTTGGTTACGTACCAATGCAATTTTTTATCATTCGAATTTTCATGGTAAAGATTGGGAAATGTTACGCAGCGAATATGAGAAGTACATTCCTCATTTAGGTAATTCTTATGAATTCGCTGAGGTTGTATCTGAATTACTCGGAGAATTGAATGTAAGTCATGCCGGTGGTCGATATAATGGTAACATTCCGAACGGAGATGCTACAGCAAGCCTTGGTATTTTTATGGACTATGCGCATGAAGGCAATGGGATAAAAATTGCAGAAGTCATTAAAGGTGGTCCATTGGATAAAGCAGCCTTTAAAATTTCTATTGGTAGTATCATTGAAAAAATTAATGGTGAAACTATTGAAGCAGGTAAGGATGTTGCGGCTTATTTAAATCGTTTATCTGGCCAGTTCACTTTGCTTGATGTTATTGATTCCACAGGTCAAAAACGACAACAAATAACGGTAAAGCCAATAACTTTAGGTCAAGAAAATAGATTGCTTTATAAACGTTGGGTAAAAAAGAACGAAAAGGAAGTGGCTGATAAAAGTAATGGTAAACTGGGCTATGTTCACATACCTGGTATGAGCGATGGTCCGTACAGAAATATTTACGAACAAATGCTTGGTAAATTTTCAGATAAAGAGGCCGTTATTGTTGATACAAGGTTTAATGGTGGTGGTGATTTGGTTGCTGATTTGGCAATGTTCTTTACGGGAGAACCTTTTATTACCTATGAAACAGAAGATAGGCAAGTAGGAGGCGAACCAACTTCAAGATGGACCAAACCAACTCTTGCCATATTTAATGAGTCAATGTACAGTGATGGCCATTGTTTTGCTAGCGGTTATACAGATTTGAAAATTGGAAAAACAGTTGGAATGCCGGTGCCTGGTACCTGCAGTTTTGCAGGTTGGGAAGGACTTCCTGATGGAGGACGTTGGGGTGTGGTGCCTGTTAGTGCTAAGAATAAAGCAGGGGAGTGGATGGAGAATAACCAAACCGAGCCTATGATTATGGTCAAAAACATGCCAGATGTTATTGATAAAGGAATTGACCAACAATTGGAGCGCTCGATAGAAGAACTTTTAAAAGAAGTAAATTAAAGTCTACTAACGATTACCTCTTGATTTGATACCTTGTTTACAAAGTGATATTATTTCAGTTATTCGCTTTTGTCTGGTTTCGTTTCTCTTTGCTTGGTTTAGCCAATAGAGATAACTTTTACGCTGGCTTTTGGTAAAACTTTGATAGTTATCAAAAGCCTTTAGTTCTTTATCAAATGCCAATTTCAAGTCTTCAGGAATAATGCCTTTCTCCACATCATCCAATGCCGTCCATGAACCATTTTTCTTGGCAATTTTTATAGATTTCAAACCACTTTCATGCATTAAACCTTTTGCTTTGAGTTCTTTCAAATGGTCTTTGTTTACCTTACTCCAAACACTTTTTGATTTTCTTGGACAGAAGTATTGTCGACGTTTTCCATCACCCAAACTCTTTACCGTGCTGTCTATCCATCCGTAGCAGAGTGCAACGCGAACCGCTTCTTCCCATCGCATACTTGGCATTGGGTGTTCAATTTTATAGAAGATAAGATATATGCCTTTTGAGCTATCATAATTTTCTAATAACCATTTGCGCCATTCTAGGTCATTTTTAAAATAATGTTCTGGTATATCACTCATAAAAAGGCAACTATAACTTTTCATTTAATATAGCAAGCATGGTCTGAATGCCTTCTCGGTAGTTACCTAGTCTTAGATTTTCATTAGGACTGTGCTGATTATTATCTCTATTTACGGTTGGCACAGTTACCGCTGGGATATTGAGTGTGGTAACAAAGGGAGAGATAGGAATAGATCCGCCGCTCATTCGAATTCTAATTGGGTCTTCTCCGAAAGCAGTTTTAAGGGCTCTTGTTAACCAAAGGCCTACTTCTGAATCAAAGTCCGTTCTAAAACTTTGATATGAAATCTCGGAGGTCATGGTTGCTATTTTGGCATTTTTTAAGCGTTCTTCTTTGGTGGGTTCCCTATCTAAAACCAAATATCCTTGATTTGTAATATGGGTTTTAATTAAGGATAACAATCGTTCAGGATTTGATTCTAAAACCAGTCTTACATCTATTTCTGCCCTCGCCCAGCCAGGGATAATGGTTCGTACTTTTTTATTTATCCAACCAGATTGCATACCGCGAATATTCAATGAAGGATATTGTATGGCTTCTTGATAATAGTCGCCCACTTTATCGGTTGCTGCAATCTGTAATCGGTTTTTTATTTGAGCTTCATTATCTGGCACCGCCTTTAATATTTTTTCAGTGGCAGCGTCAATTGAAATTCCATCATAAAAACCGTCTATGGTAACTCGTCCTTCATCATCTTTCATTGATGCCAATAGTTTTGACAGTCGAAGCGCGGGATTTGGAGCGTAATTACCAAAATGACCACTATGTTGTGGGACGGCAGGGCCATAAGTAGTTAATTGTAAGGTTGCAATTCCGCGTGCGCCAAAAGTAAGCGTTGGTTTATTGGTGATATGTCTTGGACCATCAAAAATGATGAGCATATCTGCATCTAAAAGTTCTTTGTTTTTTACAACCGCATCGGGTAATCTTGGAGAGCCCAACTCTTCTTCAAAATCCATAATGATTTTGATATTGTAATTTGGGTCGATATTCAGTTCTTTGGCGGCATCCAATGCAGTTAAAAACATGGCTACCGGACCTTTGGCATCACTTGCAGCGCGCGCGAATACACGCCAGTCATCTTCATATTCCGTCATACTCTCCCATGAAATTTCTTCCCAATCTCCATTGGAATTTGCCTTTTTCAAAGCTGGTATGTAGGGACTGGCCTGAAACCACCGGGTAGAATCTACAGGTTGTCCGTCAATTTGTAGATAAATCAATACCGTTTTTGAAGCATTTTTATGTTTACGTTCCGCCAAAAGTAACGGTACTGTTTCTGTTTCGATTCTGTTAGTAGTAAATCCTCTTTTTGCGAAAGCCGCCTCACACCACCTCACATTTTTCTCAATATCCTCTGGATAAAATGCATCATTAGGAATACTTAAAACTTCTTTCAATAATGGCAAAGAAGAAAGGGCATATTTACTTGCTGCATTATTCAGTTGGTCGGCGTTCAACTTTTGTGTAACTGCATTTGTACTTAAACATAAAGCTAGAGCACAAATTGAAATTTGTAGAAATGAAGGATTGAATTTCATAGTACTATTAGATTGTTCCTGCTTAAATGTAACAATAGATTGGCTATTGCCCTAATACAATCTTGCTTTTAGAAAGAATCAATCACCAGTATTCCCTGATGTTTAAAATTATTCATTTGAGGCAATAGGGTAGTGGCTTCTTGTAATGAAATGGTTCGATGTATCAATTTATCTGGTTGTAATTTTCCATCTAGAATCATTTTTAGCATTTTGGGGTATTTATGTGCCTGCATACCATGACTGCCCAAAAGTTCTAACTCTTTTGCAATGACCATATCCATGGGGATTTTAGGATGTACGTGATTTCCGGTTACCAGACCTACTTGAACATGTCGACCTCTTTTTCTCAGATTAGCGATAGAATTAAAACAAGTTTCGGCGCTTCCTAATGCATCCAAAGAAAGATGAGCTCCGCCGTTGGATAAATCTTGAACTGCTGCAACCACATTTTTGGTTTTATTTGAATTAATGGTCTCTATTGCTCCAAATTTTTTGGCTAATGTCAGATTTTCAGTATTGATATCAATGGCAATAACCTTAGCACCAAGTGAATTTGCAATCATGATGGCAGATAGGCCAATACCACCACAACCATGAATAGCCACAAATTGATCTTCTTTTACTTTTCCTTGAGCCACAACCGCTCTAAAAGAAGTTATAAACCTACAACCTAATGTTGCTGCAGTACCATCCGAAATTTCATGAGGAAGTTTAACCAAATTAGTATCAGCGTAGTCTAGTGCAACATATTCTGCAAAAGAACCCCAATGTGTAAAACCTGGTTGTGATTGGTTGTCGCAAACCTGATGATTCCTAGTTTTGCATTGTTCACAAGTTCCACAGCCGCAAACAAAAGGAACGGTGACTCGGTCACCGATACTAAAGTTTTTGATGTTCTTTCCTTTATCTACAATGATACCTGCTAGTTCATGACCTGGTACATGAGGTAAGATAATATCAGGGTCATGACCCATCCAACCATGCCAATCACTTCTGCAAAGGCCTGTTGCGGTTACCTTAAGAACTACACCATCTTTTTTAGGTTTTGGGTCAGGTAGGTTTTGAATACTAATTGGACCTTGAAACTTTTCAAAAACTGCTGCTCTCATCTACCTAGGTTATCGGATTTAAAGTTATGGTATTAAGCGAGACCTTCTTTTATTAAAACAAAAGTAAGTCCAGTTTCTTTTGGGGTATGCAAGTGCTTTAGATGACCATTTTTATCGATTAATTCTCCACCTAAATTTTTAACTGCCTTTTGAGACCGAAAATTATTTTTGTCTACTTGAAAAAGGATGTAATCAAAGTATTGAAAAGCATGATGAATCATTAAATTTTTGAAAGATTTATTATATGTGCCACCCCAATAATCTCTAGAAAGAAAGGTCCACCCAATTTCAACGGCTTCTCCCGAAATTTCGTCTAATTTAAACCTAGAGCTACCAATAATGTTTTGAGTCTTTTTGTCGATGATGACAAAAGCGCCCTTAGAGTACATCGCATCTTTAAAGAACTGCTTGAAGACGGATAGCTCGCACCTATCAGGGTTTTGGTGCAATTCCCAGATTAGCGGATCGCTAGCCACTTGGTACAGCTTTTCAAAGTCTTCAATTTGTAACGGTCTTACAATGACCAAATCATTCTCTAAAATAGGTTGTAGATTTATCATTGGTCCATATCTTTTTCTTTTTGAATTTCTGGTTGATTTTTTACGTTAAATTCAAAAATGTCTGTTCTATTATAATGTCCGTTGACATCAAAATCCATTTTAGAGTTTATAATACAATCTAAATCGATTTCAGTGACTAGAACTCCGGGTTGTCCAAATAGGGGCCCAGACAAAACTTTTCCTCCTGGAGAAACAATAATGCTTCCCCCAGCGCATAGTTCTTCAGGCTCTTCTTTTGCTAAACTTTTATATTTTTCTGGGTACATTGATTTTGTAAAATATTGGTTAGAGCCCAAAACAAAACACCGTCCTTCTAATGCGATGTGTTTCATGGTGGCGGTCCATTCTTCTCTCGAATCTGCAGTTGGGGCAATATAAATTTCAACTCCCTTCTGATACATGGCCATTCTGGCTAAGGGCATATAATTTTCCCAACAAATAAGTCCGCCCAGCTTTCCAATTTTTGTATCAAATGTCACTAGTGATTCTCCATCGGCTTCACCCCAGATAACGCGTTCAGTACCTGTGGGCTTAATTTTCCGATGCACTCCGAGCAATCCTTCAGTAGGAGAAATATAAACCATGCTGCAATAGAGGCTGCCATTATTTTCTAACTTCTCTGTAATGCCAAATACCAAATATATTTGTTGTGAATTTGAAAGTTTAATAAGTCTTTTTATTTCTGGGCTATTTAGCGTTATGCTATTTTTATGGTATTCGGCATAAAGGGCTTTACCAACAGCAGTTCTGCAACCTATTTTTGCGCCAAAATCAAAACCTCTTGGATAACCCGGTACAAAAGACTCTGGAAAAACGAGCAGTTCAAGACCTTCTTTGGCCTGTTCTTGAATAATACTTTCCATTTTATCCAAGGTTTTTTCTTTATCAAAAAAAACAGGACTGTCTTGAACAACACCTACTTTGATTCTCATTTTTGTTCTATTTTTTTTAGAAAAGGTTCCATTTCTAAAAGTTTGATATCATCACGTTTGCTGAGCTGACGGAGAAACCAACCCTTATGCCCAGCACCGTAAACAATCAAAAAAAGTTTTCCTTTATAGCGATGCTTTTCCAAAGCTTTTTCAATATTCCAATAATGTGCTATGTTGATATTTTCCCAACCACCTAAACCTAATTCAACATTAAACAATTTGTTATAGGTCTGCAAGGCAATATCCTGAATACTGTCATAGGCATGTGTATGAATAAAGTATGGGTCATTTACTTTTCCGGTTGCACTATAAACAGAATCAGAACGCCTGTAGGCTTCAGTATAGGCTGTCCAGTCTTTTATCCTTGAAGAATCTTTGCTTATGGCCTTTAATTTAGCGCTGCGTTCATCGGCCATGGGTTTGGTCCAACCTGCAGTTGGTATAATTTCAAAATCAAGCTCTTTAGTCAGCGGAAAAATAACATCAACGTATTCAGGAAATCGTATGACTCTGGGTTCAGATATACTGTCATTTCTCTTAAAACCTGTCATGGCAGCTTCCATTCGGTCTGGCGGAATTTCTGCGAGTATGTAATCAGGTTTTATTTCTCTTACCAACTTATCTAAATAAGCAATATTATATATACTATCCGTATGATGTCCACTATGAATAGTACCTAATATCAAGACTTCATTTTTGAGTTTTTGTACTTCTTTATCAAATGTTTCTGCGCAACTTAATGTCAATAATAAAATCCCAATAATAAGTAAGTTGGCGTTGTTTTTCATGTCATTAATAAGTTTATCAGTCTTGTTATTGGTTGTAATTCTTCTTTTTTGGTCGTAATAGATTCCAGCACACTACTACCAGCTATCTTAAATTGCCGTTGCAAAACTTCTATACATTCTTCAGCTTCTTTAATTTTTAATCCGTTTGTGACTTGATAATACGTTTTATCATAGTCTAATGGTTCAAGACAATCAAAGTCAAAGTGAAGATAAAGATGTGTAATTTTTTTCCTTTTAAGTGTTGAAATCAATGCGGGAATATTGATTTCTTTTGGTGCATAAACATTTCCAGAGTCTATTCGGGTTTGTTCTGCGGCATCAATATCTCTAAGGCCGACATAATGAATCTGTGAAGGTTTTATTTTAGAGAATAGCAAAGATTCCATTTTTCGTTCACCTTCACCTAAAAGAGTTCTAAGTGGCATTCCATGAAAATTACAACTAGCCGAGTCACAAGGTTTATTGATGTCAGCATGAGCATCAAACCATATAACACCTAGGTTGGGGTATTTTTTATTTAAGTAGGATACTGGAACGATTTCCAATCCACAATCTCCGCCTATAATCTTTAGAGTTTCAGGTTTTACAGTCTCTAGAGTTTTTTTAAAACGATAAAGCTGCTCTGTGATGGCATCGTAATTATTAATATGGTACTGCTGTGTATCGCTTTTTCCGGCAGGTAACTTTGATAATGGAATAGAAACAAATGTATGATCATCTAAGTACTCTAATATTGTTTTAGCACCAGATTCGATTATAGTACCTGTACCTGACCCTTGCCATTGTGGAAAGTAGATTTTCACTCTAACATTTTAGAATTTACATAAAAGTCACGGTCAACCGATAATTCGGTATTCTTGACTTTCTCGGTTTTCCAATTTGAAGTAGGGAAAAGCCATTGCTCTTTATCACCAATTTTAACCTGAACAGGCATATCAAAATTATCGACAATGTTTGTGTAACGGTATTTCAAGCTTTTGCTATCTAGTTTATACTCCAAGGTAGGAATCATGTTAGTTCTTAGATATTGTTCAAAAAATTGAGTCAAATCAATACCTGTTTCATTCGAGAGATAATTTTCTATTTGAGCCGTAGTTACGGTTTGATGATAGAATGTTTTGTTCATATCCCTTAGAATCTTTCTCCATTTTTCATCATCTTCTAAAAGCTGTCTAAGGGTGTGTAATATATTAGCACCTTTATAGTACATATCACCAGAACCTCTTTTGTTGAGGTTATAGCGTCCGATGATCGGCTTGTCGTTCTGTATTCTTTTACGAGTGCCGATAACATAATCGGCAGATGCTTCTTTGCCAAAATGATAATCTAAATACAGATTTTCTGAGTACGCGGTAAAACCTTCGTGTAACCACATATCGGCCACATCTTTATAAGTAATGCTATTGGCAAACCATTCATGACCAGCTTCATGAATTATAATAAAATCAAATTTAAGTCCCCACCCTGATTCGGATAAATCTGTTCCGCGATACCCATTTTGGTATCCATTACCATAGGTGACGGAACTTTGGTGTTCCATTCCTAAGTAAGGCACTTCGACCAATTTAAACCCGTCTTCATAAAATGGATATGCACCAAACCAATGCTCAAAAGCCTCCATCATCTTCGCGGTCTGTTTAAACTGTTCTTTGGCTTTATCTAAATTTTCTGGAAGCACATAATAGTCCAAATCAAGTTCTCCGTTTTCGCCTTGATATTTTTCGCCAAAATGGACATAATCTGCGATATTAACATTAACTCCATAATTATTAATTGGACTATTAACATACCAATGATAGGTCTTTGTGGTGGCATCTTCATCAACAGAACGTAATCTACCGTTTGATACATTCATTAAGTTCTTAGGCACTTTTACACTAATGGCCATACTATCAACCTCATCATACATATGATCTTTATTTGGCCACCAAACACTTGCCCCTAGACCTTGGCAAGATGTTGCGATAAAATGTTTGCCGTTACTATCTTTTTTCCATGAAAAACCACCATCCCAAGGGGCACGAACTGCTTCTTTAGGATTTCCGGAATAGTAAACTGTTAATTCATTGAAATCTCCTTTGACTTGCTGTTTGCCAAGCAATATAAGATTGACATTACCACTGGTCTTAAATGATAATTCTTGTCCTTCACTTACAACCTTTTCTATTCTCATAGGAGGTTGCAAATCAATTTGCATGAGATCATGTTCTTTCAAGACTTTATATCTGATTGTGTTTTTCCCAGAAATGGATTTTTCATCTGGCTTCACTTCGATATCTAGGTGATAGTAATTTAAATCCCACCATTCACGCTCTGGGGTGATACTACCTCTTAAAAAATCTTCCTTGGTGTAACTTAAATCTTCCTGTGCAAAAATGGATATAGTACAAAAACTAAGGATTACAATCAGTAACTTCTTCATAAAAATGGATTGGTTTATCTAAAAATTGCATTAGGAAATACTACTGGACTTTCATGTCCATCTTTTCCCACTGCGGCAATTCCGAAAAAATAATTATCAATTACAATACCATCTAACGTAAAATTGTTGGTATTTCTTACAAATTTATAATTATCCCATGTAGGAGAGGTTGTGTCACGCCAATAAATTTTGTAGCCGATCGCTCCTTCAACGGCACTCCATTTGAATTTAGCAGCAGGTCTGACGATACCACCAATTTCTACTTTTTCTGGTGCAGGAGGAGCCCAAGCAATTGATGCTAAGTTGATTGCATTAACTGCAGTCAATTTTTTTGCGTACTCAAAATTTACATGTTCGAGTACATCACCGTATGCAATATCATCTTCTACACGAATATCTTGGTGTTGTTGGGTATAATTTTCATGTGACTCCATAATTCGTATACCTGCATAGCCAGCATCGTTAAATGGACGATGGTGACCTCCTCTCCCAAATCTATCTAGTCTATAAATCATAGTTGGATTCATTTCAGGCATATAGGTTTTTACGGTTTTATGAACATATCGAGCCAATTGTCTTGAAATACCATCTACTTCACCGCCATAAAAACGTCTAGCATTTCGCTGTTTTTCGGTTTCGGTTACTGGTACTGGCTCTGAGAATATTCTAAAATCACGATTACTGACTACACCATCAACACCTTTAATATTTCCAATCATATCATTATTAAGAATACCAACAATATCCCACTTATTTTTTTTGGCATAAGCAGATAGTCCTTTTCCACCAAACAGACCTTGCTCTTCACCAGATAGACCAACAAAAATGATGCTGCTTTCAAAATCATATTTAGAGAGTACCCTTGCGGCCTCGATAGTGCCTGCCATACCACTGGCATTATCATTGGCGCCTGGTGAGTCTGAAGTATAATCGGTTGGGTCACTAACACGAGAGTCTATATCACCGCTCATAATGATAAAACGATTTGGATGTTTTGTTCCCCTTTTAATGGCAACAACATTTACCACCCAAACATCATTTACAATGCGTTGGTTTGTTCCTTTTTCAACCAAGTCTTTTTGATAGAATACTTCAAGACAATCGGAACATTCTGAAGAAATTTTATCAAACTCACTCTTAATCCAACGTCTGGCGGCTCCAATGCCCCTTGTTTGAGAAACCGTATCACTCAGGGTGTGGCGCGTTCCAAAATTTGCCAAAGTGGTAATATCTGCTTCAATCCGTTCAGCGGATACGGAGTTGATTATGTCATAAATTCTTGAATCACTTTGTGCACTAATAGTCAAACACAAAAGAAAAGAACCAATAAGTACTATTTTTTTCATTTTATTCGGTTTTAAATTTTTTAAAGAAATAATAACTGTGTACAGCGCAAAATGGTCCTAATAAGCTATATAATATCCCAGGTAAACCATAATTTATTCCAATTTGTAAATATGCAATTACCATAGATAATATGGCAACAATGACAAATATTCCAAAATGTCTAACATAAAAAAGTAAATGAAAGGCAGCGCTAAGTTGTTTTGTTTTTTGGTAGGCTCTAAAATACATTAAGGATAAGCATAGAAAAATGAGGGCAAACCCTAGCCCATAAAGCTCAAAAATTCCTGCCAACTTATCCGGTGTCATTCCTTGACTACTAAACCAAGAATTGATTAAAGTTTTTAGTGGAAACACGTAGTATAATACAACGAATAGTAAAACAGCATTTATGACAATAATTATATTGTCCATATAGTCTGTTCTTCTGAAAAAGTTATAATGCAGATACCACAAAGTCACCAAAACGAAAAAGCTTATTGCAAAACCAGTAAATAATTTAAAATCTATAGCAATTATTGAATCTGTACTATCTGAACTAACAGAGACAACGAGTAGGGTTGCGGCAAAAGCAAAAACAGCATCACTAAAGGCTTCAATTCTTGAAATATTATGCGGAAGTTTCACAAAAGGAAATTATTGAATAAAAGTGACTCTAGCAATTTTATCATTTCTAATAGATTTTTCGTCTACTTTTAAGAAATTAGGTATAAAATTAATGGAGTAAGGCGGTAAACTATTAATTGGTATGTGATTGTGATAGGCTGTAGAATGTTGCTTGAACAAAGTCATCATCGTCACCAGAATTATTTTGGTTATATACTCCGGCTTTAAAATACATATATTGACCTCCAACGTCGTAACCACTATCTGACATATCAACTACTTGTGCTACATCTTCTTTACCCTCTCTAATTATAGTTACTGTTAATTCGTTTCCTATAACTTCAATGCGATAACTGAACTTTTCATCTAAGGCGATGCCATCCATTGGATTGCTAGCGCTATTTGAGCGAGAGCCAATCATCTCATACCAAAATTCATCATCATTATTTTCTTCGTGGGCAAAATAAATACTCCCTAGTTCATTGTTAGGCAATTTTCGATAGTACAAGCGAATGGGTTCATCATTATTAGCGTGAATTTGGCCAATAATTACACGCCCTCTATGGCTAGTACTCCCCGTGGTAGTAACATGGTTCACTGCCAATGTTGCTGTTAAAACGCCATCATAACCACCAGAGTTATCAATATCTTGTTGTGGAGCACTGCCAAATACCCAGTTGTTTCTTGAAATTCCGGTAGTACTGAAATCGGTATTGCCTCTACGCAACATTTCTCGCAGTTCTACTCTTGTATAACTTGTATTAGTTGAAGTTTTGAACCCTGCATTCGGGCATTTAAAAACCATACCGCCGTCTAGAGCAGTATAAAAAAACCGGTCATCTTCATAACCTGAGCTTAAATCATCTTCTTTTATATCATCTGCTGTACCACTACCATCAGTATCTGTAGGAATACTTATTTTCCAAACTGCTAGGTCAAAGTTGCCAGATGGTGGCAAACTACTATCTAAATCATCGGAAATACCCGTTTCTTCCTCTTCCTCTTGTTGCTGTTCTTCTTCTTCTTCTTCAGCAACTATTATTTCTGGTTCTTCAGGAGTTTCAGGGTCAGAAGAACTGCAATTAAAAAATAAAAACGCAAGAATGAAGAGCGATAAAAGTTTTATTTGGGACGTCATTTTATTCTTTTTAAATCAATAAAATATTTTTCGCTGTAGAAATTAAGAATGAAAACTACTTCAAAAATTACAAAGCGAGCTGCAATTGCAGTGATTATAACAAAGTTAATAATTTCTGTTTTGTGTTGAAGCGATTTAATCTCGCCTAAAAAAGAGGTGTTTATCTGTCTAAATGAACTTTATTGAATAAAAGTGACTTTGGCAATTTTACCATTTTCAACTTCATAAATAGCCAGAGCACTAAAATTTCGTCCATTTATGGTTAGAAATTCTTCGTCAATAACCTTATTCTCATAAACAATTCTATTTTTTATTTCACATTTTAAATCTGGAGTGGAATTAAAAAAGCTGTCGTACATTTCTCGAAGTTCGTCCTTTCCTTTACCTATCAATTGATTAGGATAATTAAAAATTTCAATTGTATGGCTAAATGTCGAAACAAAAGAATCAATATCCCTGTCATTATAGGCTTCGAGTTGTTTTTGAACAATATGCCTTGGAGACGTCTCAGAAACAAAAGCTAATCTAGTACCATTATCATTAGCAGTCAATCTGCTAATAGAATGGATTTCTTCTTGTGGAAAGTACATTATCTGTTGCCATGGTACTTTTTTATTTGGATTTGCCATTACAATAGCTTTGCCAGCCCCAGCTAAAATGGAACCATCTTTTAGCCAACACATATCTTCTGTTTTTCCATAAGTATTGCTAATAAAATTGGTGCTTCCAGTGATTGGGTCAATTGATTTAATGGTCCACTCTTCTTTTTCTTTACTTACATAGCTTATTAAATTTGAATTAGGTATTCTATGTAACGACCTCCC
>Ga0316204_10001671_pt1 | contig 57177 bp, 48 predicted proteins | sample 6monrhotite_MG_2_FD_205661 | JGI IMG/M metagenome (GOLD analysis project Ga0316204, IMG submission 205661) | Microbial mat bacterial communities from mineral coupon in-situ incubated in ocean water Damariscotta River, Maine, United States -... | ecosystem: Environmental > Aquatic > Marine >...
CACCGGAAGTTCGTTCCTGTTGGTCGAAGAGGCTGGCTGCGAAACCGCTTCTTAGACCCCCAAACAGGGCGTTCTTCCGGTGCTTTACGACGTTACGCTACGCGGCGGCGTGCAACTCCGAGGTGAATGTCGCCGGTGAGCACGACCATGTTGGGAACCGCCTCGGCCATCGCATAGAAGCGAGCCCGCGCTGCGCGATAGCCATCCCATTGGTCCGCGTTGATCGGGTTGTCGCCCAAGCGGACCTCCGCCATGATCACCTGTTGGCCGATGAGCACCCACTGCGACTGGGTGTTCATGAACTGCTCCATCACCCACGACTCCTGCTCCATGCCCAGGAGCTGTCGGTCGGGGTCATCGAGGAGCTCTGGGTCGGTCAGATCGTCCGGCTGGAGGTCGCGACCGATGAGGCGCGTGTCTAGCATCATCAGGTGCATGAGGTCCGAGTAGGGCAGCGCGCGGTAGATGATCCCGGGCATGCCTTCCCGCCGGGGCATCCACTCCGCGTGGGCTTGGATGGCGGCGGCCTTGCGGTCCTCCCACGACCCTTCGGTCGATGGCGTGTGGTTTTGGGCGTTGTCCCTGGAGGCGTCGTTGGCGGACTCGTGGTCGTCCCAGGTCACGACCACCGGGTGCTGGCGATGCAGCTCCTGAAGGTCAGGATCGGTGCGGTACGTGGCGTAGCGCGTTCGGTAGTCGTCCAGCTCCAAGAGCTCATGCTCGGGCTCGACCACGCGGATGTGGTTGGGGTTTGTTCCGGCCTCGTAGATGTAGTCGCCCAGGTGCAGGACCAGATCGAGGTCGGCCCGCTCCGCGATGCGGCGATAGATGTGAAAGTAGCCGTGCGCGTAGTTGGAGCACGAGCACGTCGCGACGCGCAGCCGCGTGGCGTCCGTCGGGGCTGTGCGGGTCCGGCCGATCGAGGAGATGCGGCCCTGGGTATAGAAGCGGTAGTAGTACGTCGTCCCCGCCTGCAGGTTCTGGACGTCGAGCTTGATGGTCTGGTCTCGCCCGGGATCGGTCTGGAGGTAGTCCGCGGCCACACGCATCTCGAACTCGGGGTCAAGCGCGACTTCGAAGAAGGCTTCGACTTCGTCCGTGGACTCGGTGGTGATCCGCGTCCACAGGATCACCGCGTCGGTCAGCGGGTCGCCCGAAGCCACGCCGTGCGAGAACAGAGACTCGGGTCCAATCTCGCCCTCCCACTCGTAGCGCGGCAGGCCATCATCGGGGCCGCCGCTGCTGCTCGAAGAATCGACAGCCGTGCTGGTCACCGGCGCGCCGGTCGAGGTCCCCGGGCCTGGGCCCGACGACGTTGAACTCCCGGTTCCAGAGCCGTCGAGCGGAGGAGCATCGTCACCGCATCCGAGGGCGGAGGTCGCCGAGAGGGCGCTGGCGTAGCGAAGGAGCGTGCGGCGGGACAAAGGCATGGCGGCGTCGCCATAGTACCGCGGACGTGGACTCAGCCCTGTACGGGCACGAACACCGGCTCCGGGAGGGTCGGATGGCACCGGATCCAGAGCACTTGGCCATCGAAACCACGTTGGGCCAGTGCTTGGGCATGGTCAGGACTGCCACCGCCGCCACGACTGCGAGCACCACCAAGCCGTAGTTCCGGAACATGCTGCCGCCTGCTGCGTCCACCCGGTACTCGGCGGACCGCTGCCGAACCTTGCTCGGAACTCCCTTCTCGAACCAGCCCATGCACGCAGCGTACGGCGTCCGTTCCGTCGTCGCCATGATCGCGGATCCCAAGATCGGCCGATCATCACCCAAACCCGGCTCTCCCCGCAGCGGTTCGCCCGAGTCACGCTGTTGACTGGGACACCCCAACGGAGAGCTTCGATGCCACTTGCCACCTTCTACACCCACTCACTCGCCCCCTTCGTGCAGCCCGTCGCGATCCTCGACGATGGCTGCCAGACCTTCACGGTCAGCCGTTCGTCCTCCGGAGGTGCGGCGTGAACGAGGTGATCGACCTCGCCATCGTTGGTGGAGGCACCGCTGGCATGGCCGCTGCGCTTGTGTGCGGTCGCGCCTCGCTCGACGTTGTGGTGTTCAATACAGAGCGCGCCCGCAACCGTGTCGTGCGGTCCAGCCACGGGTTCCTGACCCGGGACGGCGCACCCCCATCGCTCATGCTGGCCACCGCTCGGGAGCAGCTGGCCAACTACCCAACCCTCCGCTACCGCACGGATGCCGTGATCGGGATCGAGCGGGCGGCGCACGGCTTTGACCTCCCCGTGGCGGGTGGCGGACTCGTGCGAAGCCGGCGGGTCCTGATCGCCACGGGGATGCGGGACGACCTCGAGAGCCTCGGGCTTCCGGGTCTGGGTGAGGTGTACGGCCGTAGCGTGTTCCCGTGCCCTTTCTGCGATGGCTTCGAGCTGCGCGACAAGCCCCTTGCGGTCTTCGCCCTTTCGGTCAGCGACGACGTCCTGCAGCACTACTTGGCGATGGTTCAGCAACTGAGCTCTGCGGATCTACGCGTGTTCTTCAACGGTGCTCCGCCGTCCGGCGCTGTGGCGCAGGCGTTGGCTGACCGGGGCATCGCTGTCGTTTCCGAGGCCGTCAGGCGTCTTCATTCGAACGAGGGGCAGCTGCGTTCCGTCGAGCTCGAAGACGGTCGTGTCGTGATGTGCGAAGCTGGTTTTTGCGTAGGCGACTACGCGGTGATGGCCACCTCATTCGCCGAGCAGCTTGGAGCGCAGATGTCAGAGAATCCAGTGGGATGGACAGTGGTCTCCGCCGAGGATGACGGAAGCACTTCAATCCCCGGGCTCTTCGTCGCGGGCGACGTGCGCATGGGTTTCTCCGGTCTCATGGTCGCGGCCGCTCAGGGCTCGACGTGTGCTGCGGGCATCGTCCGGCACAACGCAATGGAGCGCTGGGGTGCATGAGGGCTGCGTCGACCCTCCGCGGCGCTGAGGCCCACCGCGGCCAGCCTGTCATCAGCGTGCGCCGAATGGCCGGGCGCGAGGGACAGAGTGCCGCCGTCACCCATGTCGGCCACACCCTCGGATTCCTGCTCGAGGGCGAGGTCCACATGGACATCGGTGGCGAGGTCGTCGGCAAACCCGGATCGTTCCTCATCATCCCCGCGGGCGTGCCCCACCGTGCCCTTCGTTCGGCCACGGTCGACTTCTGGGGACTGGGCTTCTGCAGCTCCTGCCTGGGCATGGCCGACGATCACCCGCTGCTCTCCGCCTTCGCCCGCGTGCGGCGGGGTGATCTTCCCCTGGTTCCTGTCGATACCAGCGAGCAGGCGTGGGTCCGGGAGCTGTTCGCCCGCCTTGCCGCCGCGGAGGGCAGTCACGGCGCCGCTGCGCTGGAGCAGCAGCGGGCCCTGCTCGTGCTGATCCTCGCGGCTCTGCAGCGGGCCTTGGAGGCCCGGGCGGTCCGTCCGTCGAACACAACGAGCGATGATCTGGTGCTGCGGGCGCTGTTGTTCATCGAGGAGAACGCCCTGGGTCCGCTCTCACTCAAGGACGTCGCCGCCGCCTGCCATTGCACGGCCTCTCACCTCGCCTCGTGCGTGAAGAACTCCACCGGCCATACGGTGGGCTCGTGGATTGCGTCTATCCGGATCGCTGCCGCATCAGGGTGGTTGCTTCACTCCGATGACAGCATCGAGGCGGTCGCCGAACGGGTCGGATGGAGGGACAAGACCCACTTCATCAGGCAGTTCAAGAAGATCCATGGCCTCACTCCTGCGGCCTGGCGACGTCGGGCGCGGGCGCTTTGAGCAGCGCGCGAGGTGGGATTGACTACTCCGCTGCAACGGTTCGGTCGACAGCGCTCTGCGCCGCCTCGACCAGCGCGGGCTCCAGCTCGAGGGCTTCGAGAGCCGCAGCGTCCGGGCAGCGACCCTCCTTGACCGACGCGTACAACGCCGTCGTCAGCCGCAGGAGCCACAACGCTTCGGGAACGTCGGCTTCCGTGTCGACCCGGTGGGTGATCCACGAGACCTCGTGCAGGTGGCGGTGGTGGTCGCACTTGCCGAGGTCGAGCAGGGCGTCGTGGATCTCCAGCGGGACGTGAAGGTCGATGTGTCCGGAGGCATGCACGTGCCCCAGCTCGTGGTCTCCGGCGTAGAAGCCGACGGTGTTGATTGGACGCGGGGCGACCCGGAGTCCGTCGATCTCTCGCGCCGCGGCGACCAGTGCGGTGATCGGTCCGCCGCGGTCTCCGAGGAGCCGCAGCCCTTCCACCGGGTCTGCGACCGACTCCTTGACCGACCGCATACTGCGAGACCAGAGCATGGCCGCGCCTCCGGTGATGAGGCTGGCCACCGCAATGCCGACGAAGATACCTTCCACGTCGCCGGCGGCGGCGCCGAGGAAGGCCAGCGGAACGGCGAGGACGAGGGAGCGCAAGGCGGAGAGGATCGTGGACCGAACCGCGCGATCGACCGCGTTGAATGACGCACTGACGACGCTGACGAGTCCCGCGGTGCCGTAGCTGATCGGCACGATCCACATGTACGTGTGCGCAACGTCGATGACCGTGTGGTCGTCGGTGAACACGCCCGCCACGGTGTCGCCCACGAGCAGAAGCACCACCCAAGCGCCCAGGCCCCACAGCCAGACGAACCGGGTTGCGATGCGCATGGCGGCGGCCACTCGCTCCGGGTGATGTCCGCCCCAGTTCTGGCCAATAAACGGGGTCAGTGCAGCCGTGAGCGCCATGCCGGGGATCAGCACGAAGCTCTCCAGGCGCGAGGCAATGCCAAAGCCCGCCACCGAGGCCGCGCCGTAGCTCGCCACGAGGGCGGTCATCACCGCGGTGGCGACCGGGACAATGGCGTTGGAAATGGACGCAGGGATTCCAACCGAGAGGATCTGCTTCCACGAAACCCACAGGTCTGCCGGGCTCGGCAGGTGCACGTCCAAGACGTCACGGCGAACCAGAATGACAAACGTGACCAGCAGGGTGAGCGCCCGGGAGATCACGGTGGCAATCGCGGCGCCTTCGATACCCATCGGCTCGATCGGCCCAAAGCCAAAGATGAACATCGGGTCGAGCACCGCGTTGCTGGCGGCTGCCACGGCCATCACCAACGCGGGGGTCCTGGCATCGCCGGAGGCTCGCAGTGCGCCGGTACCCATCATGGGGACCACGAGGAAGATCGCGCCCGCGTACCAAATGGTCATGTACTCGCTGAGCAGCGGCAGCAGCTGAGGCTCTGCACCCAGGCCCCGGAACACAGCGTCTTGGGTGGCGATGCCCACCAGCGAGATGACGAGCACGACCACGGTGCCGAGCAGCAGGCCGTGGGTGACGAGGCGCCGGGAGGTGGAGCGGTCGCCGGCCCCGAGCGCACGCGACACGGCCGAGGTCGTGCCGACGCCCAGTCCAAAGCCCACGCTGGTCACCAACGTGGCGACCGGAAACGTGAAGCTCATCGCGGCGAGTTCGTCGGTGCCGAGTTGGCCGACGAAGTAGGTGTCGATCAGGTTGACCGCCAGAATGAAGACGATGCCCAGCAGGGTCGGTACCGCCAACGAGATCAGGGCCTGCCGGGGCTCCGCGGTCAGCAGGTTCGGGCGGCTGTCCGACACGCGCTCAGAGTCTCGCGACCGTGGCGGTTTGGCTACTGCCCGGTCGGAGGATCACTCGTCTTGGAAGGTCACGTTCTTCTGTCGGGTGCGGTCGACCGAGAGCTGCAGGACGTCGGGGCGGCTGTAGTGCCCCGTGGGGTCGAAGGACTGCCGCTGCGCGAGTACGCGGTCGAGGTCGACATCGGCCATGACCAACCCCTGCGTGGCCGTGTCGGGCTCGAGTACCCATTGACCGTCGGGCCCCGCGATGGCGGAGCCGCCGTTGCGAACCCACGCCTCTTCGCCCAGCCGCCGTCCCAGCTCGAAGTCCTCCGGGACGTCGGCGAACGCCATCCGGGCGCCGGCCGACAGCATGAACAGGCGCCCTTCTTGGGCCACAAAGCGCGTGATGTCCCGGGTGTTGGCGTCTGTTCCCGGCCAGATCCCGACATGAAGCTGGGTGCCTTGGGCGTACAACGCCGTGCGCGCCAGCGGCATCCAGTTCTCCCAGCAGTTCAGCGTGCTACAGCTGACGCCGCGGACCTCGAACGTGCGCAGGCCGTTGCCATCGCCCGGCGCCCAGACCAATCGTTCCTCGTACGTGGGCCGAAGTTTGCGATGGGCCAGCGCGATCTCGCCGTCCTCGCCGATGACCAGCGCCGTGCAGTAACCCGAGCCGCCCGCGGTGTCGCGTTCGAGGATGCCGACCACCGCCGTGACTCCGTGGTCGCGGCACGCGGTGCGCATGGCTTGTACGTGGTCACCGTCCAGACGAACCGACGCGGCGAGGTAGCGGCGGTATGCGTCTTTGAGCTCCGCGTCTTCGAATCGAGCCCCACCGCCCTCGGCCAGCCACGCCGGGTAGCCCGGCACGAAGCACTCTCCGAACGCGACCAGGGCGACGCCGGCTTGCCCCGCTTCGATGACTGACGCGATGACTCGGCGCGTGGTCGCGTCGACGTCGAACAGGGCAGGGGCGATCTGTGCGGCAGCGATGCGAAGAACGGTCACGGCTTAGAGACTACCGACTGTGTTGGCGCCAGTGTCCACGACCAGGTCTCCGTGCGCTCCTCGCCGTCGTTGGTCCCGGACACGGTCGCGGTGAGGGTGTTGTTCGTGCGCGCGTAGTGGATCGACTGCGGCCAGTCGTGCGCGGGGTCGGCGAACCGGGCCCAGGTTTCCCCGCAAGTTTCGAGTGGGAAGACGTTGGGCGGCTGGTCCTGGGGGGCGGCGCGATATTCGAGCCCGGCGGGCCCCCGGGCGATGTGGAGTGCTTCTGTGTAGACGACCTCGCCTTCGGCCCGCGCGATGCTCTCACCGCGCAGGAGGCCCGTGTCGTCAGGGGTCCAACGCTCGACGTTCTGCGTAGTGCCGTCCTGGGTTTGCCACGTGCCGAGCAGCCACTCGAAGTCGGCGCAGTCGTGCGTGGTGTTTGCCGCGGCGGGCGGGTGGTCGGGTTTGCAGCCGCCGAGGGGGGACGCGAGGAGGCAGGCGAGGAGCGTGCGTCTCATGCGGGCTCCGGGAAGGCGGAGTCGCGGGTCGGGGGCGTCGTGCCGCGGGGCATGCCCGATAGTCTCCGGGCCGGATGCGGCCAGCAAGGGGGGCGTTGGTAGGGCATGCTTGTGGAGTGCCGCACCGCGCCCCGCCGTTTCAGGAACTGACGCGGGTCATCTGTCGACCGGGTTGAAGTTCGGAGACCGCGAAAAAGCGCCGAGGGATTCTGAGTGAGCAAGAAACACATCGCCAAGGTCGTACGTGAGAAGGGGTTGCCTGCCATCTCGGCCGATTGGACTGGTGTTGACGCTCTGCTGCCTCTCATCGAGTTGGCGACCGGGGAGGGGGCGGTGTGCGTCATCAAGTTCGATGGAAAAAGGGACATCGCGGAGGCCCGCTACTCAGCCATTATCTCCTGTGAGGGACTGGAGATGCCCCTTCGCGTAGATGCGGACTCGCTGGAGTCGGCCCTCGCGCAGGTGCTCTCCTCATTCGCTCGGGATATCTGGGGCATCTCCGTAGAGCATTGACTCGCTTGGGCGCCTCGATCACAGGTGGCCCGGTTGCCTTCCTATTGGTGAGCCGCGGGGAAGGTCGGCTTCTCGTCGCAGCGTACCGGACGCGGACGTTTGCTATCCCGTTGGGGAAGCAGCGTAGGTCTCCGGGTGGGTTGGGGGCGTCGTGCCGCGGGCCATGCCCGATAGTCTCCGGGCCGGCGGGGAGCAGCAAAGGGGGCGTTGGTTGTGATGCTGAGCTCGCCTCGCCGCACAGGGCCAAGGGGGGGCGAAGAGCCGCCTCAACACTCTCATTCAGGACGGGAAGCGCAACATCGAGAAATCGGACAGAATGCCTTGTGAGTTCCGAGTGGCCCTTTGACGATCCCACGAACGTGGCGACGTTCACGTCACGCCAAATCGTCTCGGGCGAAGACTGGATCTACTATGTAGGGCACGATGACGCTGATGGGGCCTGGCAGTTTCACGGCGAGAGTGGTGCGTGCGAGGAGCAGGACGCGGTTGTGGTGAGCCTCGCATCAGTCGTGAAGGTCGACCCGTCGATCCGCGGACTTTCGGATCTTCCGTTGGGGTGGTGTGCCTGGCGCGACAGCCCCGAATCGGCATGGCGTCGAGGACCTCAGGCGAAGTGATCAAGCATCCGACCCCAGTCTTCAGTCTGCAGCCCCGATCGACGGCTCCATGAAACACGAGGACGAGCGAAAGCAGAAGGGTGTGAACGACCAGTCCGGAAGACGTGTTTCGTGCAACAGCAGCGGCCCACGGTCGACTGCTGTTGAGCAATGTCGAGCCCCCGAAACCTCTATCCTGACACCACGCTGTACATCACGGTTCGTGCCGTGCACCGCAGCTACCGCCTCGTCCCCAAGAAACGCGTCAACGAGGTCATCCGGTATGCCTTCGCGGTCGTGTCCTCGAGGTACAGGGAGAAGTGGGGCATGGAGTTCTACGAGTTCGAGTTCCTCTCGACGCACTACCACATGGCGGTCTTCGACCGGTTCGGGCGGGTCACTGACTTCCTCAAAGATTTCAATGCGGTTGTCGCCCGCGAGCTGAACGCGATTCGCGGCACGAGTGGCAAGTTTTTTGACGGTGAGCCCGGCATCCAGACCGTCCTTGGCGACGAGAAGGTCGTCGAGCACTGCATCTACACGCTGGCCAACGCCGTCGCTGCGGGCATCGTGCACAAGACCGCCCATTGGAAGGGCTTCAACTCGCTGCGGATGCCGTACGGCAAGGAGTACGTCGTCGCCAAGCCGCGTATCGGGATCTGGTCGAAGAAGAAACAGCACAAGCATCGCCGGAGTTCTCAGCGTTCCGGCCGGGCCGCCTACGCCGATCGTTCGAAGATGCCCGACACCGCCGTGTTGATGCTCGACCGGCCCCGGATCATGCCCAAGCTCTCCAATGAGGAGCTTCGCGCGAAGATTCGTAGAGGGCTGGAGAGGCGTGAGACGAAGATTCGAGCCGAGCGGAAGGGGAAGCCGGTCATTGGGATGAAGGCCGCGCTCAAGATCCGCTGGTCGACGGTGCCGGGGAAGGGGGAGGAGCTGTTCGGCCGGCAGCCGACGTTTTCGACGCAGACCCTCGCACAGCGGCGCGCCATGAAACTACTGCGACTGCAGTTCTTGGAGGAATACCGACTCGCGCTCGCACGCTGGAACGCGGGTGAGCGGGACGTCGTGTTCCCGGCGGGCACCGTTCGGATGAGGTTGCGCCACAACGCGCTGACCGAGCCGGTCCCGCTGGACCTGCTCTTGGCCGCCTAGGTCAGGGGAAAACCTGAATTTGCAGAAGGCGAGCCTTGGCTCGTCCGTTCGTGTTGGTTCGGGATGCGTACAAGCGCTCCGCCCCTGGCCGTCAGGTGCAGGGGTCTACGCTCCTGACGGACAGGGGGTCCGACCGTGAGGGGCGGTCGGTCGAACTGACCGACTTCAACCACGGTCCGAACTTCGTCGCGCCAGCACACAACTCCCAGACTGGTCACCGTCCTCCTCCCCTTTGCCGTCGCCGCCGTGGCAGGTCTTGCACTTGGCCATGTACAGCGCGCGTCCGTTGGCCTTGTCGGATTTGGGCTTCTTGGGCTTGGGCGGCGCCGCGGGCTTCTCTTCGGCCTTGGGCTCGGGCTTGTCGTCACCTGCAGGCTCCGCCTTGGGCTTCTTCTTCTTGGGCCGCTTCTTCTTCGGCTTGGCAGCGGCTTCGGGCTCCGGGTCCGGGTCCGGGTCCGGCTCCGGCTTGGCCACGGGCTCGGGCTCCGCGGCGGGCTCGGGCTCGTCGCCCGTCTCGCCGCCGGTCTCGGTCCCCCCCTCGGTGTCCGTGTCGTCCAACGCCGGCACCGGCTCGTCCTTCGCCGGGTACTTCTGCGCCAAGAAGATCGCGATGTCGCTCGCGGTCTGATCATCGAGCTCGGCTCCTTCGTCGACCATCGAGGCCACAACACCGCGCCAACCAGCGATGTCGTCGGGTCCGTGGTTGTCGTTTTCGTCGAGCTCGTGACAGGCGGTGCAGTTCTCTTCGAGCATCGCTTCGCCCTTGGCGGGATCGATCTTCGCGCTACCGACCGCGTCTGCGCCGTGGGCCAGCTCGATCATTGCGTCGGTGTTCTTTTCTCCGTCGCGCTCCTGCTTGCGTCGCTCTTTGGTCGACTTCTGAATCTCGGGGGTGATCGCCGCGAGGTAGGCGGTCACCGCGGGGATGTCGTCCTCGAGGAGCTGCTCGCCGAACACGGACGGTTTGTCGAGCATCCGCATGGACACGTCGTACCAACGCTGCGGCGTGCGCGGCTTGGCGAGGATCGTGCGCATGTCGTGGCAGACGATGCACTGTTTGACCAAGACCTGACGGCCGCGCTCAAAGGTCTCGATGGTGGTCAGTGCCTCGACGTCCACCTCTTGCTCGCCGAAATCCACCTTCGCCAGCAGCTTCTGCACGCGCTCGATGTTCTCAGGGTCGGTCGTGCGTCCCGAGAAATCGTGCGCCTGCACGGCGTACGGAATCGAGAGCGTCGAGAGGATGACCGTGCACAGCAGCAAGCCGAAGCCGTACGACGGCATTGACTCTTCGAAGTGACGGAAGAAGATGAGGATGAGGATCTTGCAGATCAGCAGCACGCCGATCGTGATGCCGACCACCGCATGGATCACCGTCCGAGCCGGGAGTCCGTACTGGTACTCCCACAGCCGCGGAAGCATGTTCCACATCATCACCACGTAGATGACTCCGTAGGAGTAGCCGGCCAGCGCATGCATGCGCAGCCAGAACTTCGGCGCCTCGGTTTTCTTCTTTTCCTCGTTCCAGAACCTGGGTCCCCACAGCCATGCCTGAAGCAAGACTGCGATGATTGCCAAGGCCAGGAACGCGATCCCTAACCACATGCTTAGCGTCGTACTCATCGATATTCTCCGGTCGTCCCGATCCTGCGCCCCGGTAAATCAGGTGGCGGGAAAACCGAAGACGGCGGCGATTGTTACGCGCTTCGTGGGTACACGTCGATGACAAGCGGGGCGCGGCACGTCGATGTACACACGCTATGGGAACGATAGGCGGACGCGATGCCGGCACCGCGCGTCGGTGGCCCGCGACGTCAGAACTCGAGGCGCCAGACCAAGCCGCCGCCGCGACCCTTGAAATAGCAGCCGAGTCGGTGAGTCCGGATCGCCTTGTAGTCCCTCATCTCCGCGAAGACGGGAATGCCTCTGGTCGCCAGTGCTGCGAAGGCGGACGCGACGGTGCTCGCGGCGTAGGGGGTGGCCCGCCACGTGTCCTCCCGAACGTCCATCCGGGCGAGGCCTGCCAGCGGTCCGGCCGAGAGTGTGGTCTTGTCTTGCCGGAGCTCCCAGGGATCGGTGAGCGCGAGCATGGCCCACTCGGTGTCGCGGTCCCACCGGAGGCCGAGGGCGGGGCTCGGCGTGAAGTCGGGCGTCGGCAGAGTCCGGGCGACCTGGCGAAGTTCTACCGGCTCCGCGTCGGCGGCATGAGCGGTACTGGCCGTCGAAAACGTCCCGATGGCAGCGAGCACGCCAAGCAGGCCCATCGTGGACCTGAGGTTTGTACTAGCTGGGACTCCGACCGTCATTCGTGCGCCGTCACACAAGTCTATCGGATCGTTGGCCGTTCTCGATAGGTGGGACCGAGGCGCACATATGCGTCTGTGACGGTTTTCGGGGGAGTTGCGGACCGTGGCCGCCCGCTGGCGTGGCCTTGCTACATTCCCGACCCCATGGGAACGACCCGACGGCGCTCGCACTGGCTCGCTCTGATCACCCTCGCGGTTGCATGCGCGAAGCCAACCACGCCCGCCCCCCAGCCCCCGGCAGCTGAGCCCAGCGCGGCTGTCGAACCGGCGGCCCAGCCTCGGGAACGCTTTGCGGGTCGGTTCGACACGCTGACGACAGAGCTCGAAGCGGGGCTCGAGAAGTTCCACGTCCCGGGAATGGCCGTCGCGGTCGTCTACGAGGACAGCGTCATCTATGCCCGTGGCTTCGGGTTCTCGGACCTCGAGAAGAAGGAAGCGGTCACGCCCCGGACGCGCTTCGCCATCGGCTCGTCCACGAAAGCGTTCACGGCCACGGTCATCGGCCAGCTCGTGGATGAGGGCAAGATGAGTTGGGACGACGCACTCACCAAGCACGTGCCCGAGTTCGTGCTCGACGTGAAGTCCGACGACGACGCGGCTCAGGCGACGATTCGCGACGCTCTGTGTCACCGCACCGGCTTCACCCGGATGGGCGTGCTTTGGGCTTCGGGTGATGTGCCGCGCAAGCAGTTCTTGGCCCAGGCATCCCAGGCCGAACCTCTGGCGTCGTTCCGGAAGAAGTTTCTGTACAACAACGTCACGTACACCGCCGCCGGGGAGGCGAGCGCGCGGGTCGAAGGCGTGCTGTGGGCCGAGCTTGTGACCCGCAACCTGATCGAGCCGCTGGGGATGCGGAACACGGTGGTGCTCAGCGAGGAGGCGCAGCGTCTGGGGATGGCACAGGGCTACAAGTGGAACGACGATACGTCGGCGTTCGAGGTGCTGCCCATGCGCTCGCTCGATGAGATCGCGCCCGCCGGTGCAATCAACTCCACGGTGCTCGACATGACCGCGTGGCTGCGCCTGCAGATCAACCGCGGGGCGTATCGTGGAGAGCAGCTCATCAAGCCGGAGACGCTCAAGGAAACATGGAAGCCGCAGATCGAGGTCGGCGGAAACATGAAGTACGGCCTCGGCTGGTTCGTCGATGAGTACGACGGGCAAACGATGCTGCACCACGGGGGGAACATCGACGGCTACTCCGCGATGGTCAGCTTCCTGCCGGAGGAGCGTCTGGGCATCGTGATGCTCTCGAACGTGTCGTTCAGCGGGATGCAGGATGCGGTCCGCGGGATCACGTACGACGCCTTGCTCGCAGCCAATGACGACGGCTCCGAAGTCGCCGACGAGGACCTCACTGCGTTCGAGGGGCAGTTCGTGGCCGGGTTCGGACCCTTCGCGGGGAAGAACTTCTCCGTCACGACGAAGGACGGCGTGTTGTTCGTCGACGTGCCTGGTCAGCAGAACTACGAGCTGAAGCCCCCCGGGAAGGACGGCAAGCGATCCTTTGCCCTGACCGATGCCGTCGCGGTTCGGTTCGACAAGGATGGCGGCAAGGTCAACACGATGCACATGTTCCAGGGCGGCTTCGACTTCGAGCTGTTCCGCGAGGGCTACACCCCCGAGCCCGAGATACCGCTTGCCTCGTTCGAGCCGCTGATCGGTGACTACGAGAGTTCGGTCCTGGGTCGCGCGAAGGTGTTGGTTCGGAACAACCGCTTGGCGATCGACGTGCCCAAGCAGATGGTCTACGAGCTGTTCCCACCCGACGAAGAGGGCATGTGGCGCTTTCGGGTGAAGAAGGACATTGCGGTCGAGTTCTCTCCGAAGGACGCACCGAAGAAGGTCGTCATGCACCAGGGCGGCAAGACGTTTGACCTGGTGCGGGTCAAGGCCGCGAAACCGGCGGGCCCGGGTCCGAGCGCCGCGACACTCGGCAAGGTGCGCAGGGCGAAGCGGGCCGAGCGAGCGTTCGGAAAGCTCGGGGTCGTGAAGATGACCGGCACGGTTCGTTTCGTGCAGGCGGGTGTTTCGGGCACCCTGACGATCTGGGCTGCCGCCGATGGCCGGCTGTACTCGAAGCTCGAGCTGGGCAAGTTCGGATGGAGCGAGTCTCTGGTCGGCCCCAAGAGTGGATGGGACGTCTCGTCGTTTGGCCCCCGGGATGAGCTGATGGGCGACCGCCTCGAGCAATTGCAGTTGTTCAGCCCGCTCATCTACGGGCGTGGGCTGCGGGCCGTCTTCGACGACGTCTCGGTTGATGGCGTTTCCACCGACGATGGCCGGGAGACCGTCAAGGTCTCGCTCACCAAGGGCGAGCTTCCGACGGTCCGGGCGAAGGTGGACCTGAAGACAGGCGACATCGTGCAGACGTCGTACGAGGCACTCTGGTCCGGGCCTGGCAACATCCCGACCACCGAGACGCTCTCCGAATACCGCGGCGCCCTGGGGCTTCGGCTTCCACACTCGATCGAGCGAAAGACGCAGTCGTCGGGGGTGATTCGGCTTTCGAACATCGAGTACACGGCGGTGGACGACACCACGGGGCTGTTCCCAGCGGAGCCGACGGCTCGGTAGGCCGCTGGGGCGGAAGGATTCCATGTGCGCGCTGGGGGCGCCGGCCTGAGAGCCACCCTCGCTCCAGTGCAAACTCCCCGTTGAACGAGGCCGTTGTCGGGAATCTCCAGCAGCTGGCGCTATCATGGTTGGGCTCAATGGACATCGACGACATCGACGGCGCGACCATCGAGAAGGCCGGGTTCAAGGACAAGGTGTTCGAGCAGTTCTTCAGGCGTCTGCTTCGGGCAGAGCGCGAGTTCCGACATCGCAAGGACGCCAGAATCCACGGACCCGTTGCCGACTATCGCGGGGACGACAAGCGGGACCTGATGTTCGAGGTTGTTGGTCCTCCTGAGCAACCTCGGACGAACTTCACAGCGGCATTGACGTGGGATGAGGTTGGACGGACCTGGTACTCGTGCAAAGGAGGCGGATCGTGGCGAGACTCCATCTTGCGCGAACTCGGACGGGAGGCGCGCAACAAGTCCGAGAAAAACGGAACGCTACCCGGGCGGAACGTTAGGAATCGCCCGCCGAAGAAGCTGCTCGACCACGTTGAGGGTGGCGGACGATATGTTTTCGTCGTTGGGGTAGCCGCGATCGATGACCGAGATCTTCTTGACGATGTTGCCAAGCTTCTGCGCTTCTGGCTGGAGTTCGAGAACCGGACAACCCCCGACGGCTTGCGCACTCAACTGGAATTCTTCGATGCGAATACGCTCGCGGACTTCATCGTGACCCACAAGCCCGAACTGAGCGAGTCACAGCGTGCTGCCCTCCAGCTGGAGGAGCCGGAGGGACTGAAATCGTGGGCGCAGTGGACCGCAGAGCTCGGAGTAGGCCGTGACCTGCCCGAGTTCCAAGCGGACGCCGAGCGGGAGGCGCTTCTTGAGGCCATCGGGAATCGAAAGAACCGTGTGCTGCGGGTGTTCGGTCCCCCGGGTGTTGGGAAGACACGGGTTGTCCACGAAGGGATCCGGCGATGTGGGGCCGACGCCGAGGCTCAAACCCGCTATTGCGAAGACTTGGAGTCCAGCCTTCAGGTTGTTCAGAACCGCTGGCTTCACCGAGGTGCCAAGCCATGGCTCGTTCTGGATGAGCTACGCACTATCGACGCCGAGCAGGTCACAGCGAAGTTCGAAGCGAACGCGAGTCCAGGCGCTCGCCTGATCCTCGTGGGGACCACGGATTCGAAGGCTCGTTCCGTACCGAATCGAGAATTCCCAGTTTCCAAACTCGGGGAAGAGGAGACTCGAACACTGATTGCCAACGAAGCTAGCGGGCTCTCGGACGAGCAGCGCGAGGCGATCTGGAAGTTGTCTGAGGGCTACCCGTGGTACGCGGTGTTGCTCGCGCGAGCCGTGTCTGTCAACGACGCGGTGCTCGAACAAGGTGATGATGAGGCCACGCGCTGGTCGTCAGGGACGCTTAGGGTTCTCGCCGGCAACGTTGAGCACTACGGTGACGCAACTCGGTGGGAGCGAGAAGCCGAACTGCGCGCGAAGGCGCTCTTGGTAGCGATTCTCACCCGTGATCTCGAACTGGAGTGGAGTGAGTTGTGGAAGCTCCACGGCGAGGGCTTGCGTCTCGCCATCGACGAGCCGACGCACTGGCACGAGGTCGTTCGGCGCGAGGAGGTCTGCCGGGGGCGCCAACTCTTGCGGCAGTCCGGTGTGCGAGCAACCCGCCGCTATGTCAGCCCCAACAACCTCGCGCGCCTGGTCCTTCATCACTTTCTCACCGACCCCGACCTGGGGCCCAAGATCCGTCAGCATGTGCCCGAGTTCCGCTCCACGCTGGTGGAGGTTGCGAAGGCTGTACAGGTCAATCCTGCCCTGATCGAACAGCTCGCGCGGGGGGAGATGGACGAACTGGGGCGCCGCGCCTTGTCCGAAGGGATGGCAGCTGTCGACGCATACTTGCGCGTCGGGGACCCCTGCTATGAGGCTGCTCGGGACGTTCCTGAGTATGCCGCGGCAACGATGGCCGGGGTTGTGGGGCGAGCAGGTTCCGATGGACTCCTGAGCGCCGGCAACCTGCGTGCGGTGGCGACCTTCGTGTTCGAACACGTGGTCCATCGAAAAATCTCGACCGTGGCTTTTCTCGCCGTCGAATCGGCGTTGCTCGCTTTGGCCCGGGGCGATGATTCTCCGTTCTCAAACAACGCAGAGGGGATCTGGAAGAGCTTGTTCCTGCCCGCGTTGCACGAGACGCATCAGACATGGGACCTGCGCGTCGCTCGGCTCGATGAGCGACTCGTCGACCCAGACGAGTTCATTCGAGGACTTGCGATTGATGCCCTCGGGCCGGCGGTGAACCCGAGCGAGCAGGGGCTGGGCTATGGCGAAGCCGACAAACTCGATGGGGATTGGCCGAGACCGACGGTGTCAGAGGCTCTCGAGCGCAAGTCGGACCTGTGGTTGCGATTGCTGAAGGTCTGCGTGGACCCGGACTCCAGTTTTTCCGCTCGTGCGCAGATGATCGTCGCACGTCAGCTCCGAGGCTCCATCGGCCGCGGACTGTATGCGGAAGGCCTCGCCGAGTTGGCCGCTCAGGTACGGCACTGGGATGCGGACCCACGGCACGAGTTGCTTGAGAGTATTGCGGATGTTCGCCGTTACGACTTGGAGGACTTCGCGGAGCTTCCGGAGCTTCTCGGCGCACTCTCGGACCTGGAGAATGCCGCGGTCCCGCTTGCGCTTGAGGACCGAGTGCGGGCACAGATCGGCAGTTGGCATCCGGGGCCTTGGCAGATGAACGATCCCGAGCGGCCAGGGCACGAGGCGGAGGCGGACTTGGAGTTGGCTCATGCGCTGCTCCAAGACCCGAAGGCGCTGGAGTGGGCACTCGAGTGGTCTATGAGCCACCAGGCGCGTCGTGCCAACGCTTTGTGGCTCGCGCTTGGGCGTGCTGACCGGGGCATCCGTCTTCTCCAGCGACTGTCCACTGAGGTGCAGGCGGGTCCTTCGGCGGTCAGGTTCGGACGGTACTTGCTGGGCTGGGCGGAGGTCGACTCCACCGAGAGTGTGGAGGACTGGATCTCTTCTGCTCCTTTGGCTGGCAACCTCGGTTTGGCTGAGGCCACCGAATGGTTCCTCGTCCTTCAGAAACCGTCAGAAGAACGTCTTGAGCAGCTCCGGGAACTCATCGGTCTAGGAGCGGTTGTTCCACAGGCGTTGGTGATGCTTCCCTATCGGGGATGGGCGCAGCTCGACAGACACGCTGTGCTTGCCTTTGCAGACGTACTCGTGGATGTACCCGAACTCGCCGAACTCAGCCTGCGGATGCTCGTTGGCCTGCTCGAGGCTGACGTGGAACCCGGAGTCCGGGATCTGGCACTTGGCCGACTCCGGGCCGTGCTACCGCGAGCTCTCAAGCGGCGGGTCGCGATCGGTGCCCAGGACGTCGCGACGAAGGCCACGCGCCTTCTTGCAGAAGCTGGGGACGTCGCGCAAGTGACCGCGATGATCTTGGACGCGCTTTCGGTCGACCGGGACAACACCCGGAACACTCACTTGGGCCAGGAGATGCTCGAGAATCTCCTCCGCGAAGGCTATGGCGAGCAGCTCTGGCCTTGGCTTGCCGAGGCCCTGGGAGCTCAAGAGCACAGCTCTCTCGAGTGGCAGCTGCAGAGGGTAGACCTCCTCGCACACGTTCCCGAACCTGCAGTCTTGAAGTGGGTCGATCGCGACGAAGGTCGAGGTGTGGTCGTTGCGGGACTCATGACGCCGTGCGGTGAAAAGCTCAGCTCCTTGGCGCGGGAGCTTCTGCTTCGATTTGGGCCTTCCGGGCGGGTGGGTCGAGGCCTTCATCGCAGCGCCCAGTTTCCTAAGCGCGCGTTCCGAGGCGGAGTGGAAGCGTTTCGCCGGAACCTGCGGGATCATACCCGCGCCTGGCAGGTGGGGGCGGATCGTGTGGTTGTCGCTTGGGCGCGACAGCTTGAGGAGGCCCTCGACGAGCAAATTCGCGAGCACGAGGCTCGCGCCGAGTATCGCGCAAAGTACGGATAGCGCAGGGTCCGACCGCTTTCGCTTCGATACAAAGCGGTGACAACCCCCCCTTCCTGGCGACCGCATCCTGAAGATGGATGGGAACTCGAACGCGCGTGTGGGCACTGGTGAGCTTGGCCGGCTGGGGCTTGGGATGCGGGACGAGTCGGGCGGAGGAGTCTACGTTCACAGACCCAGGAGTCGTCGCCGCGGTGGCGCTGTCTGGCGAGGTCCCGGACGCGGCGGCAGCGCTCGCCCTACGAGCTCGAGGCTCCGAGGGGTTGCTCCGAGCGCTCGAACTCTATGACGCGGCGGATCGCTCCGACGAGCCGCACGAATGGGAAACCTTCGTCGACGCCGTTGCAGGCGCTCGGGATACCTCCACCGCCCGGCTGTTTTGGGAGACGGATTTGGATCGCGCCAAGGCTGAGGCCAAGCGCCGCGGGCTTCCGATTCTCTCGCTGCGCATGCTGGGGGATCTACGCAACGAACTCAGCTGCGCGAACTCTCGTTTCTTTCGCGCCACGTTGTACGCCGACCCGGAAGTCTCTCGTTCACTGCGTGAGGACTTTGTCCTGCACTGGTCGAGCGAGCGCGAGGTTCCGGTGGTTGAAATCACCTTTGGTGATGGCCGGGCGATCAAGACCACAACGACGGGCAACAGCATCCACTACCTGCTGGATGCCGATGGCATGGTTCTCGATGCGGCACCGGGCCTGTATTCGCCAGGCGGCTTTGCTCGGGTGCTGCAGGAGATGAAGTCGTTGGCCCAGGACGGACCCGACGCGGCGACTCTTCGAGGACATCACGAACGCGCGCAGGGGCGGGGCGAGGCCCGGGTATCGAGCTGGCTTGCAACGTACGGGCCGCGCAACGTGGACTCGATGTCCGCCACGGCGCCACCGCTTGGAGAACCGCCGGTCGGAGTCGTTCCGGCCATGGGTGCACAGCGGGTCACCGCATCGAAGGCGGTGATCGAGGTGCCCACGCTGCGTGCCTTGGGCGCTGTGGAGGTGCCAGCGGTACCTCGGGAGCAAGCGCTCGACCAAGTCTTCACGCAGCTGACGAAGCTTGGGACGGTTGGGGTGTCGCTCTCCGAACCTGCTCAGGCCCTGATTCGCCGCGATAGGCCGCGGGTGCCGGGTGAGTCGAAGTCGGAGCACGAGGCTCGCCTCGCCGCGATGATGCAGCGCTTCGGGTCCACCGTCGCGACGGACGAACTCAAGAACGAGTACGACCTTCGGGTCTCGCTTCATCGGTGGCTGGCGGATGAGAACGCTGACCGATCATTCGACGCGTTCAACGAGCGCGTGTATCGGGAGCTGTTCCTGACCCCGGCCTCCGACCCCTGGCTGGGGCTGCTCGACGATGAGACCTACGATGGGCTGGTCGAGGCGGGGATCACTCGCATACCCGGGTGACCCGAACGCGCTACAGCGTGCGCTCGAGTCGTTCGTTGTCCGCCGGCCGGGCGTGCTCGCGGCTACTTGTTCTCGAGCGTCCGGGAGAACGCCCAGACGCCGAGGCCCAAGACGAGGACCGAGAACACGCCACACACCACGCCCCACATCCAGTAGGTCCCGCCAAGCGCCAACGCCATATGGGCGGTGTCGCTGGGCATCACGCCCGCCCCGGTGTGGGCTTCGCTGACGAACAGGTAGTCGCCACGGGAGAACACGCTGAGCGACATCTGGATTGCGAGGAAGACGAGGACGACCTGGGCGGTATCGTCGCTGCTACGCCATGCAGTCCAGCCAAGTCCAGCGACGACGAGACCGGTGAAGACGAGGCCGAACGGGTTGCGAATGAAGGCGGCCATCATCACGGCAAAGAAGACCGCGGTGACGCCGAGTCCGATCCGCGACAGCCGGCCGGTGCGGGCCAGAACGAACGCCAGCGCGCCGACGACCGCAGGACCCACCAGGCCACCGGCGGAGACCAACGCGCGCGCGACGGCGGCGTCGGCACCGAGCCCGCCGTGGGTGGCCACGCCAGAGCCGTCGCTGAAGATGACCATCTGCTCAAAGCTGCCGCCGGTGAGCAACGCTGTGAGCCCGTGCCCCAGCTCGTGCACCAGCGTGCTGAAGAGCATCAGGGGATAGGCGACGAAGCCGCCCAGAGGGATCACATAGAGCAAGGCGGTGAGCGCGATGCTCAGCCACAGGGCGTGCTTGGCGCGGCGGCGGCGGGCGTGGCTGTGAAGCCAGGAATCGACGGAGCGAGGCACGGCCCACTCAAGGTAGCGGGAGCGGAGTCCACCGCCAACATCTCAGGCAGTGGAGATCGGGTGACGGGAGGATTCGGAGAGCTCTCCGTAGTCGTCGCCGGAGCCAAAGAGCTCGATGCGGCGGGTTCTCTCCACAATGCACCTGCTACCATCGCGCCGATGCGGTGGCCTCTGATCCTCCTGCTGGCAGCGGGCTGCGGCTCGGTGGAGCCGATCGGGCCTCCGGAGAGTTCTGGCGATACGTGGACCACCAGTAGCGGTCCCTCGGAGCTCTCGACGAGCACCGACGCGCAGTCCAGCGGCAGTGACACAGCGGCGGCCGACTCCAGCGGCAGTTCGAGCACTGGCTCCAACGGCACATCGACGGGTCAAGGCGGCGCCTCGAGTTCCACCAGCGATGGTTGTCCATCGGGAGAGCTTGGGTGTGGATGTCTGCCCGACAACGGTTGCTCGGAGGGCCTGACGTGTGCCACCGAGATCTGTGTCTCCGACCTGCCCTGTCCGGTCGAACAGGCGGGCCAGGAAACGTGTCAATGCACGGGCGGTGGCGGGTGCGATGAGGGGCTCACCTGCGCGTCGAACCTCTGCGTCGATGCGGGTGGCTGAGTCGTCCGCTTCGGCTACGGCGTCAGCCAAAAACATCGGAGCTGACCGCTCGCGAAATGACAGTCCATTCCGTCCGGACACTCCTCGTCCCCGTCGCACAACAGGCTGCAGCCCCAGTCGGGATCGCAAGAAACCTCGGCACTACCGGTGCTTGGGACAGGGCATGTGGACACGTCATCACAAGCTTGATGGCACCAACACTGGCCTCCGCCGAGGTGGGCCACCTCATCGGAGCACGCCTCGGTGTTGAGCGGGGAGCACCATGGGATGTTGGGGTCGAGATCGGGCGGGGGACACACGCCCGCTGGAGCTTCGTCTGGAGCGTCGGTGCACCAGTCGAAGTCTTCGCGGACTCCACACAAGCCGACGCCTTCTGCGTACCCGCCGACCCACTCTCCGCTCAGTTCTCGGCACTCGTGCAGCGGGTTGCTGCAGACTCCACCGTCCAGCGAGCAGTACTCGGTGCAACACGATTCACCTGCCGGATCGCCGCACCCGGGCCCGTAGTCGAGGACGTTCAGACAGCCGTAGCCACTGGCACAGACGAAACACTGCGAGCCCGGCGGGCACGACTCCGTGGCCTGAATACACGCCTGACCGGCTGTTGCGTCGGCGTCCGGCCACGCGGGCCGGCAGACGAAGCCTGTGGTTGGATAGGCGCCCTGACACGCTTCCTCATCACCACACTCCGGCGCAATCGGGTCGCAGGTAGGAAAACATGCGAGCTCACCCTGCGATGACGAGCCGATGCAGATGTCATTTGCGTCCGCGCACAGGAACTCGGACATGCAGAACTCGACGCATTTTCCCCGCGTCTCGTCCGGGAGACCATGAGCGCAGATCGTGTCGGCGCCGCAGTCATCGATGCCCGTCCGAGGGTCCCGGGTACAGGGCTCCCCATCGCTTCCCCCATCCTCTACGACCGGCACGCAGATGCGCTCGTCGTTGTAGTCCCCATCGAGGTCGACGCGAACGCACTTGAGCCCACGCCCGCAGTCTTGCAGCAGGTAGTCACACGCGTCGCCTTCGGCAAGACCAGAGCTCCCGGTCGAACTCGACGCCGTGATCCCGGATGTCCCCGTCGTCTCCGCCGCACCGTTGCTGACTGAGCTCGCTGAGGTCGCGCTCGAGGAGCTGTTGGATTCGGCGGCAGCGCTGGTCGAGCTCTGACCGCTCGTACTGGAGGCCTCATTCGCAACCGTGGGTCCGCAGCCGAGGACAGCAGCTCCAACAAACAGCACATAGAGTCGCATGAGCCAGTGATCATAGCTGACAAAACGGACAACTGTAGGGCTCGAGCCGAGAACGAGATTCCAGCCGCTCGGCCGCAAACCTCTCTCAGCCGATCTCTTCGAGGAACACGTTGAACTCCGCTGCGTCCTCGTGGTGCAGGACCTCGTAGGCGTGTGCGGGCGTGCGAGCGTTGAACAGTTGGGCTTGGACCGCAGGGTCGGACCCGATCGTACCGGCGATCATCGCCAGCAGCTGAAGGTGCCGCTCGGGCTCGTCTCGGCTGGAGAGCAGGAGAATGATGCAGTGCACCGGGCGCTCATCGGGAGTATCGAAGGCGAGACCGCGGCGATTGATGCCCATCACCCCAACGGTCTTCATGCCTTTGGGGAGGACTCCGTGAGGCACCGCGACACCCCCACCAACGCAGGTCGAGTCCTGTGCCTCGCGCTCCAACACCGACTCCAGAATCGAGTCGTGGAGCTTGGGATCGAGGTGGTGCGAGCGCACCAGGAGGCTGACGAGCTGCTCGATCGCCTGCTGCGGCGTCTCGGCCTCGAGCCCGACCTTGATGTTCTCCTCGTGAATGAAGTCGAGCAGTCGCAGCCGGTCTTGTCCGGCCTCGCCGGATCGGCGTAGGGCCATCCGGGTGAGGAGCGGCCCGACCACTTCGTTGGCCACCACCGCGGTGAGGATGATCGGCGAGAACAGGTCGACTGCGGCCGGCGCAAGATCGTGCAGCGTGGCATCGGCGTTGATCAGGACCACCAGCCCCACGGCAACGCCGGCCTGCGGGATCAAGGCGAGGCCCATGTTCTGCCGGATACGCTTTGTCGCGCCTGCAAGACGCATCGCGGTGTAGCCCGCCGCGACCTTGCCCAAAGCGCGTGCGGCAAAGAAGGCCACAGCCAGTGCGCCGGCCACCGTCGCGTGTTCGAGGGAGAGCTCCATGCCCGCGAGCGTGAAGAACACCGCGAGGATAGAGGGCTCGAAGTCTCGGAAAAGACGGTCGACGATGTGCTCGCGTTCGCGACTGAAGTTGGCCTGGAAGAGCCCCAAGAACAGACACGACAGCAGCGCGGAGTAGCCGTAGTGCTGGGCAACGCCCACGGTGAGCAGGAGTGCGATGAGTCCCGTGGTCGTGAGCAACTCGGGACGGCGCACCGCCTTGGACACGACGATCATCGCGAGCGCACCCAGGCCTCCGGTGATCGCGGCCTCGAGCAGCTGGGTCGACGCGCCGATGAGCACGGCGTTGATGTGCGGCGTGCCGAACTGCAGCGTCTCGACCGCGAGCCCGCGGCTGAGTTCGAAGCCGAGAATGCACACCATGTTGTTGAGCGCGACGGCGGCGACCAGCGTCTTGACGAACACACCCTTGGCTCGAGTCTCCCGGACCAGTGCCACGATCGTTGCGGGTGCGGTGGAGATCGCGATGCAACCGAAGATCAGCGCGATGCTGGGATCGATCGCCGGGAACACGGACAGCGCTGCGGTGACTGCTAGAGCGACGAACACCGCCTCCAGCGCGACGAGCAAGACCAACCGCTTGAACGCATTGCGCAGCCGACGAAAGTTGAGGTGCGCTCCAACGCTGACCGCCATCAGGCCGAGTGCGAACTCGGTCAGGGGTGCGAGCGCGTGCTCGGCGTGGTCTCCGAACAAACCGAAGCCCGCGATGCTCAGGATCACCCCAGCGAGGATTTGGCCGGTGACGGAGGGGAGTCGGAGTCGCTTGGCAGCGAGTCCGAATACGGTGCCCACCAAGAGGATCACCGCAAGCATGAGGAGGGGTTCGGTGTGCTCGGCAGATGGCATGTCGGGCAAGCAGGCGGGCGGCCGTACGTTAGCATCGCCCACAGGAGGTCTGACACCCTTCGTCGGGGCGTCCGAGGGCCTGCAGGTCCCGGCTGGACTTGTTGGAACCGAGCGGCGGGCATTAAATGCCCGCTGACCGAGCTAGTACCTCATGCCTGAAGTCCGTGCCGGGTTTCTGCGGCCCCCCCTTCGGGCGTGGGGTAGAGAGAATCGCGCCCCCGCGATTCGCGGAACCCGGAGTGATTCGCGTAGCGAATGGCGGCGGGGGCCTCCGAAACGCTCGGTTGGTCAGGCCTGCGTTCGGTACCTTCCGTCTTTCCCGCTACGCGTCCCTCCGGGACGCTTCGCTCCCTTGCTCCGAACCCCTCGGAAACCCGGAACGAACTTCAGAACTGACGTACTAGCCCTCCGCGGCTAGCGACGAAGCCCACGATCCGCCAAGGCCGGGCAGGTAGTGAACGTCGAGGCCTTCTTCGTGGGGGCGGACCAGAGTTTGGATCTCCTCCATACGGTTCGCGCCTTCGGCGAAGGCGGCGGGTACGATCAGCATGCTGCGCTTGCCCTTGTGGCGGAGCTCGTCGAGTTTGGCACCGAGCGTGGTGTCGTCGACGACGACGAGCGTCGCGAACCGGTTGCGCTTCTTGAGGACGTCGTCTTCGCCGAGCTTGATCCAGGCATCGCGGACCGCGGGGTCGAGCGCGGTGGGGAGGACGAGGATCGTGGTGCCGCCGAAGGCACCGGGGGCGAGCGGCAGGCCCTTGCCTTCGCTGAAGGTGGCGGGCTGAGGGGTGAGCGTGGGGGGCTTGGCTGCGTCGACGACGACGGTGCGAGGCGTGCCGTCCTGTTCGGCGATACGAGCGTGGAGCCGTGCCCACTGCCGTGCGATCGGGGTATCCGTCGCGATGCTGAGCCGAATGGGGTCGGCTGAGAACGAGCGCGCGGGCAAACCCAGCGCGCGCCGGACCTCGGTTTCGGCGTCGAGTGTCGGCCGAACCTTGGCCTGAATCCCGGCGAGCTCGAGCGTCTTTGTTGCAGACTCCACGTCGTCGGATGCAGCCGCGATCACGACGCCGCGACCGGCGGGCGTCTTGTCGGGGATACCGGCTTCAGCGAGGCGCCGTGGGGAGAGGGGCTGAAGCGCGACGACCTCGTCGGCCGCGTCTCCGTACAGACCGGCCCATAGGGCGACGTCGGCCCCGCTGCCTCGTCCTGCAACCACGATGTGTCCTTCGGGGATCTGCCAGCGATGTCCGAGGTAGTCGGCCATGCGATCGATGGCCCCGACAACCCGCCCCGCATCACCAGCGAAACTGCTGGGCCAGGTCCATCGCCCGCTGACGCGGCCGTCGTCGGTGAGGACGGGGTACGCCGGCTCGACCACCGCGATCATGACTTCGTCGCCGAGGGCGGTCTTCCAGTAGGTCAGCGCATCCTTGGGCGAGGTCTCGTCGTCCCCAAGCCAGACCAGCAGACCTTGGGGCTCGCCGACCGCTGGAGCCGCGAGGCGATACTTCAGCTCGTCATGGACCGCGACGCCGTGGGTGCCGGAGTTCAAGCCCCGCGCATCCGCCAACGCGTAGATGACGAAATCGGCCCGGTCCGCGCCGTCCTTGGGCTCGAGGCCGCGGAGGTCGAAGACGGGGTCGATCGTGACGATGGCGATCGTGGCATCGGGGTCGCGAAGCCGGAGCTGGTTGGCGATGCCGTCACCATGCTCGGCGTGGAAACCTCCGACCATGTGCACGACAGCCGCACCGGGCTTGGCCGCCCGCGCCTGAACCATCGCGTCGGCCATCGTGTTGTCCCACAGGTTCTGCGTCGACCACTTGCGGCCCTCGGCATCCAGCGCGCCCATGTGCCCGTGCCCCGCGTCCCGCAGCCGGTTCTCTATGCGCGCCCAGTAGGTGTCGGCGGGCGGGTGGATCTCGGCGGGAAACCACGCGCGTTGCGCAGGCGTGAGCTCGTCCAGCGCGGCGTCCTTCTTCATGCCGAACGCCCGCTGCAACGACCGAGGGAGGTTCGCACCCACAACCGGGACACCGTTGCGCTTGGCGGTCTCGACCAAGGGCCGGTAGCCGGTGCGGTAGTTGGCCCACGGAGGCGCCTGCTTCAGGAACGTGGCTTCGTCCAGCGTCCCGGCGACATAGCCATCGAGCGCGGACTGCTGGTCCCGGGTGAACATCTCCATGCTCAGGATCGTCGCGTCTGCGCCGCGCCGAGCGAGCACGCCCTCGAGAATCGCGTGCTCGAGGCGGTGCGTTTGGTCGTCGAGGTGTGTCTCGCCGACCAGGATGTAGTCAGCTTTGGAAACGGTCTCCACGAGCGCAGCCATGTCGGACTCCGCGCCCTTGGAGAACACCCGCAGACCGTAGTCGACGGCCCGCGGCGCACTGGAACTCGGCCCGGAAGTAGAGCTCGAAGCACATCCGGCGGGAAGCGACAGGGTACTGAGCAGGAGCGTGAGTCCAACCAGGCGGATCATCGCGCGCATGGTACTCGCATCGGCGCGAAGGGAGCCGGGTGGTGGGGTCGGCGTCGAAGCCATGGCGGTGTGGCTGGAGCGCCGAGGGCGATCGGAAAACTCGCGCACCGTCGCTCGAAGTCTGGGAGTACGTCGGCCCACTGCCGTGATGGCGTGCCTTCGCGCGATCTACCGGGGCCTCAGTTCGCGCAGCGCAGTCTCAACTGGCGTTCGAGGTGGCGTCGCTCTGGGGCGTTGGAGCAACCGGAGATCGCCTTGTTGTAGGCGACCCGGGCGGCCTCGATCTGGCCGGCGTTCGCAAGCAGCCAGGCGTGCACAACGGCGTGTTTGTAGTGGTCCCCGAGGTCGGGCTCGAGGGTCGCGAGCTGCTCGAGCGCGGCATCGCTGCCTCCGGTCATCACCAAAGGCACACATCGATTGAGCGCGACCATGGGTGAGGGGACGAACTCGAGGAGCCTGTCGTACAGCTCGAGGACGCGGTCCCACCGGGTCTGTTCCCACGAGGGGGCGACGGCGTGTTCCGCTGAGATTGCCGCTTGTAGTTGGTAGGGACCGAGCGCGCCCATCTGGATGGAGGTGGTCAGCGCGGTGATGCCAGCCGCCGTCTTCTTGCTGTCCCAGCGGCTTCGGTCTTGGTGTTCGAGAACGATCAAGTCGCCCTGAGCGTCGAGTCGAGCTTCGCGACGCGCATCGTGCAGCAGCATCAGCGAGTACAGGCCGCAAACCTCCGGCGTCTCGGGGAGCAGTCGGGTGAGCACGGAGCCGAGGCGGATCGCCTCCTCGCAGAGGTCGCCTCGGGTCAAGCTCTCGCCGTCCGTCACCGCATATCCCTCGTTGAAGATCAAGTAGACGACGGCCAGGACGGAGTCGATGCGCTCGGGCAGGACGTCGGCGGGCGGAATGCGAAACGGGATGTTGGCGCCGTGAATCTTTTTCTTCGCCCGGACGAGCCGCTGCGCCATCGTGCTCTCCTGCACCAAGAAGGCACGCGCGATCTCGGGCGTCGAGAGCCCGCCAAGCATCCGCAGGGTCAAGGCAACGCGCGCCTCGTTGGAAAGGGCCGGGTGGCAGCAGGTGAAGATCAACCGCAGCCGCTCGTCGGGGAGGGCGTGTTCCATGGCGGCGCGGTCGAGTGCATCTTCCGTGTCATCGGTGCGAAGCCGATCATCTCCGAGCGCCTCCGCAGTGGCTTTCATCGAGGCGGCTTTGTTCGCAAACACCCGATCGCGGCGAATGCGGTCGAGCCCGCGGTTGCGTGCGACCGTGGTGAGCCAGGCGCCGGGGCGCTCGGGAATCCCCGACGCTGGCCATCGTTGCAGCGCCTGCATGAAGGCGTCCTGCAGTGCTTCTTCCGCGAGATCGAAATCGCCGAGGGCTGCGACAAGCCGTGCGACGACGGCACCGTGCTCGGCCCTGAACACACGGGTGATCGCTCGCTCGAGTTCAGGGTCCGGCACGCCGCCGCAATGTAGCAGCGGAGTCTCTAGTCAACGCCAGGGATGACCATCACGGGTCGAACTTCGACGGTTCCGTACTTCGACCCGGGGCATTCCTTGGCCCACTTGACCGCCTCGTCGATGTCCTTGGCTTCGACCAGGTAGTAGCCACCAAGGGCCTCTGTGGTCTCGGCGAACGGTCCGTCGGTGACCAGCTGTTCGGAGCCGCGGACGCGAACGGTGGTGGCCGTTGCGGTTGGAAGCAGGGCATCACCGGCGACGTAGGCATCGGCCTTCTTGAGCGCGTCGTTGTAGGCCATGTAGGCCGCGAAGACCTCGGTTTGCATCTCCTCGGACGGCTGGGTGTCGGATTCTTCGCTGTAGATCAGGAGCATGTACTGCATCGGTTGAGTTCCTTCTGGCTAGCCGACGAACGAACGCGGCGCGGATCGACAGGGTCGGTCACTTTTTTCTCTGGTGCCTCCTCCGCGAATCGCGCAGGCCGGCGGAGCGTCCGAGGATGGGTGCTCGAACCGCCTGGCCCGCTACACTCCCAACACTCATGTTCTGGCTCAACCGTAGGTTTGCCCGGCTGCGCCTGGCCTTGTCGCAGACCTTGGCCCGTGTGGTCCAGCGCCACGAACCTCCCGAGCCCGAAGGCCGGGAAGCGTGGCTTTCAGCGGCGCGTACGCCCGACGAATTGTGGAAGGGCGTGAAGTCGCCCGTGTGGGCCGTGCATCTCGCGCACCACCTGGGCATTCCGGTAGAGCGGATCGTCACCGGCGGTACCGAGGTGTTGGCGCGGTCGCTCGAGGGCTACCTCGACGGCCTCCCGACCGTCCTCGACTACGGGACCCTCGAGCCCGAAGAGCGTGCGATCGAATCGTACTTCGACTGGAAGGACCAGCCGGTCGAAGACCTCGGCGATGGAGCACAGCACTACGAAGCCGCCGCGCTCGAGCAGCTCTCGGTCATCCAGGCCCAGGCCGCACTGGGCCCGGAGTCCTCGCCGTACCGTGGCTCCTCCGGCTGGCCCAACGATCTGGCGCCACGACTGCACCGGTTGGTGGCGGTGCAACACTGGTTTGCCGCGGCCCAGCAAGCGAGCGAGTCCCCTCCGGTCCGGCCGGGCGCGAGGGATGAGCTGTCGGTCGGGTTGGCGCATGCTCTCGCAGCGCAGCCAGGCTCGGCGCAAGCGCTGCTCGAGCAGCTCCTGCGGTCGTATCGGTCGGCGTGAACCGGACCCCTACTCGAGGATGAGGGTCTCGGACACCTCTCGCGGACACGAGCCGCAGCCGGGCCCATTGAACGCATTGTTGATCTCGTGCGTGGGTGTCTGCTGGCTCTGGAGGACTGTGGAGCCTTCGTACTGAGCCGTCACATCGAGCACCGCGACCGGCGGCATCTCGTCGTTGGACGTGATCGTGACGAAGATCCCCTGGTTGCTGAGTTCGGGTGGGTCGCCAGTGTCGGTCGGCTCGCCCGAGCCGGGGCCGATGCGCTGCCCAATGCTCACCGAAACCTCCAACGGCCGGTCGGGTTCATCAGCCCACGGGCTGACGGTACAGATTGTGTTCTCCGGTCCCGAGAGCACCCCAGAGGCCATGCAGTCGGCCTCGATCGCGAAACCGTCAACCTCGAGCGCGACGCGCCACAAGCCCTCGTCTAGGGTCGTGTCCATCGCCTCGAGGTGGAGCTGGTAGGAGGGGCTGCAACCTTGATCCTGGCAATCGATGCTGTCGTCGCACCCGGAGGGCCCATAAAGGGAGCCGCCCAGGAGCGCGCAGGAAAGCGCGAGAGAACCAAACGTCGGACGGTAAGCCATCGTGTGGGTAGTGTCTGCTGGACGGGGTTCGAGCACCAGACACCGCGCGAATTGTCCGACGGACGTAGACTGCGTCTGTCAGTCCTGCGCTCAGCCTTGGTATCAACCGGGCATGAAGCGGTTGTGGATCGTGCTCGCGCTCGCTGTGTTGGCGGCAGGAGCGGTTTGGCTGTGGGCACCGGAGGATGTCGTGCAGGGCGACGCTGCGCCCGCACAGACGACCGTCGCCGCGGTCCAACCGGTCCACGCGTCCGAGGGTCGGTCGACAGCGAGAGCCGATGTCGAACGGGTGACCCGTAAGCGCAAGGTGGATGCGAAGCAACGAGACGCCTACCTTCGTCGAATCGCCGACGGCGTGGCCCGGCGAGGCGGTCAGCGTTCGAGGTCGGACACGTCCGATGCGGCCGAGGATTCGAAGCCTCGCCCCGAGGGAAGTGAGGCTGCTCCCCCGCACGCGATCAAAGACAAGAGCGACGGCGAACTCAGCGATCTGATGGACGCGGTGAGCAAGGACCTCATGCCGCTCGCCGACGAGTGTTACGAAGCCGCCGTCGAGCGTGACCCCAGCATCGCAGGGATGATCGACATCAACCTCGAGGTCGCTGGAGATGAGGATGTCGGTGGCATTGTCGAGTCGTTCGAGTTTGGCGCCGAGAACGAGATCGAGGACGAAGAGATGCTCGAGTGCATCCGCGAGACCACGTTGTCGACACTCTTCCCGGCGCCCGAGGACACGGGGCGCCGAGGCGCGAGGCTCACGCTGAAGTTCGAACCTGACCCATCCGAGTAGGCGAGGGCGGATCGGGGCTATGGTGCTCCCGTGGCCGAGCGACATCTTCGCTACTTGAACAACGCAGGCACCAGTTGGCCGAAGAGTCCCGGCTGTGCCGACACCGTTGCCGAGGTGATGGCCGCCGACCCGCGGACGTACGGCACGTTGTTTGAACAAGCGCGAGCCGACATTGCGCGGTGCTTGGGGATCGCGGCTCCGGCCGAGCTTCTGCTGACGCCCGGATGCACGTCTGCGCTGGCCACCGCGCTCCGGAGGATTCCGTGGGCGCCCGGCGATGCTGTGCTCACCAGCGCGGTGGAACACGAGGCGGTCCTCGCTCCGATCGGCGATCTCGTCCGCAACGTGGGCATCGAGCACCGCAAGGTCCCGTATCGGAAAGGCGACGCGTTTGATCTGGAGCGCTGCGGCGAGCTTCTGGCCGACGGCAAGGTGCGGTGGGTTGTGGTCACGGCGGCGTCGAACGTGACCGGGGAGTGCTTGCCGGTGGAGACGATCGTCGCGCAAGCACGCCGACATGGGGCGCGTGTGATGTTGGATGCGGCCCAAGTGGTGGGCTTGTCCGCGCTGCAAGTCGACACGCTCGGCGTTGATGCCGTGGCGTTCGCCGGCCACAAAGGACCGCTCGCACCCTTGGGAGTCGGGGGGTTGTGGCTCGGGCCGGACGCTCCGATGGAGATTGGCTTCTGTGACGTGGGGTCGGTCGACCTTCCGAGCGCGGTCGCGATGAGCCGGAGCCTGCTGTGGCTGGCTTCGGACGCGGCGCCTTCGATCGGGACCGCGGCCTCGTTGCGCAACAAGCTTCGGGCGGCACTGGTCCGAACTCCCGGTTGTCATGTCTTCGGCGAAGCGGGGCCGTCCACCGGGGTTGTGTCTGCGTGTTTCGATGCCTTGCCGGTCGAGAAGGCCGAGGCGGTGTTCGCCGCGAAGGACATCGTCATCCGGGCCGGCCGGCACTGTGCCGCCTCCACGGTCGAGATGCTGGGCGCGCCCGAAGGGACGGTTCGGTTCAGCTTCGGGCGCCAGAATCAGACGGGCGATGTCGACGCCGTGATGCGCGTCGTCGCGGCGCTCTGACCTGAGAGGCCGGACTCGCGACCGTCGTCCTCGCAGGGGCCTCTAGAAATTCTTGGTCGGGCCTTGCCCGGGGAAATCCTTGGTCGGCCCTTTGGGCAAGTTCTTTGGCGTGGGTTTCTTGCCGGGAATGATGCCCGGCTTCACCGTGGGCTTGGGACCTGGGGGGTTCGGCTGCTGCCGGGGGAGAGGTTTGTCCATCGGGATCACCTTCACACCGGGGCCGCGCAGGTCGGCCCACCAGAGCTTGGCCTCGATGGGGTCGTCGTTGTTCGTGTCGCTGAAGTGGATGGCCTTGACGGAGTTGTCGCCCTCGACCGGGAGAATCGAGAACTCCTGCAGCTCGTGGGGACCGTTCAGGAACCGGACGTCGAAGCCTTGGAGGGCCAGGAGCCCGTTCTCCCACTCCAGGGGGACCTTCGCGAGGCCGGTCCCCGCCTCTGAGCGCGCCGACGCGTCGAACTGTCCCGCGATCACCGACGGGTCGACGAGGATGATGTGGACATCCGCCGTGTAGGCCTTGCCTCCGTCCGTCTCGAAGTTCGCAAAGTAGGTGACCTGCCGGTTGGGTCCGGTGCGTCGCTCGGGGAAGACGCTCACGCGTTCGATGTTCTTGGCGCCCGCTAGGTTGTGGAACACGAAGCCGGTGAGCAGCGGCACCTTGTCCGAGCGAACGGCCACGCTTCCGAGGCGGCAGGGACTGGCGGTGCAGCGTTGGGAGAGGTGCACTCGTTTGGTGCTGGGACTCGCTCGGACGTCGCGCCACGTCGCTCGCAGGGTATGCGGTGCCCGGGCGCTGTCGTCCGACATCCAGGATCGGACGAGGCCTTTCTTGACGATCTCGACCCCCAAATCGCGAATCGACGTGTCCGCCGTCTTCGCGTAGTCGAGCCGAAAGCGCTCCAGCGCGATCGCTCCCGGTGCGACGAACGTTCTGTGTCCGGCTCCGTTGCCCTGAACCAGGGTCCCAACTTCGGGGAATGAGGTCTTGTACGGCTTGGCGGCCACGTCGGGAGACAGGCTCGCGGCGAGGGCGGTCACGCAGACACTCGCCAGGGCGCGGTTTCGGAGCACACTGGAGCGAATGGGTCGACGGATCGTCATGAACTGGCAGTACCCGCCGACCGCCGAGGGTTACACCGGAAGGCACAAGCGGCCATCAGACCCAAGGCACGCGTCATTGGGGCGTGTTCTGCCCCGCGGGAGACCGTCTACTTCGCCGACATGTCGCCCGGAGGCACGATCGCCACCGGTGTGGTGCTGATCGCCGAAAGCCCGCGTCCGACGGAGGTCAGGAACATCCGCTCGAGCTGGGACAGCGGCCGCGAACCGGCGACGATCAGACACGCATCACGCTCGGCGGCCAGGCTGGTCACGGTCGTGACGACTTCGCCAAGCAGGACAACCTGCTCGTCGACCGCCTCGTTGTGGTCCTCGACCCACTTGGACAACGCAGCGGCGGTCTCTTGGGTGCGAACCTCGGCGACTTTGTCGGTCGCGGCCTCGTGCATGTACGACGGTGCTTGCTGGTCCGGCACGCGGCGCACAGTGGTGACGACGAGCTTGCGGCCGAGTCGTTTTGCGAGGTCGGCACCAAACTCGAGAGCGCGTCCGCATTCCTCGGTGAGGTTGGTCGTGACCAACACCGGGCCCTTGCCGATCTTCTCGGCGGTGAGTCCGGGCGGGACGGTGATCACCGGGGAGTTGAGCGCGCGAAGAGATCGGCGAGCGACGCGGCCCAGTCGTCTCAGGCTTCGGCGCGCTTCGGTTGCGAAGCGGTTGAGCACGAGGACGCGCGCGCTCTCCTCCTCGCGAATGAGCTCGAGTCGGCCCTCGGCCGTGCCACCTTCGACGATTCTGGGCTCGGCAAAGTGGTTGTCGGTGTCGTGCTTGGCGATGAGCGTGAGCATCGCGGCCTTGGCTGCATCCTGAACCTCGGCGAGGTGGCGGCGCTGCAATACCGCCTGCAGGTGATCGGCGACGAGCACGTGCACTGGGATGACGGTGTCTTCCCGACGAGCGGAGGCCAGCCACGAGGCGAATGCCACGGCACCGTCCGCGTCCGGCCGGAGATCCACACCGAGCAACCAGGTCATTTCGTTCATCGTCATCGGTGTCTCTCCCTGACCGCGGCTTTTGGCACAGGTCGGCGGCAGGCGACAAGTCCCTGTCTCGGACACTTGTGCGAACGCGCGCGTCCCAACCTCTGCGATCTGCATCGCCCCGACTGACCTCGAAAACACGGGTGCGGCGGTGCCCGAGGGGTCGCCGAGCGATTGGCTCTAATGGCAGGAGAGATTCAGTTGTCCGCATGCCGTAGGAATGACCCTGAGAGGCCCCTGCGAACTCTCACGGGCGCCGGCTGCTGGGTCGGCGCGGCACGGGACGCCACTCCGTCGGTGGCAGGGCTCGCTGGCGCGCTTGATGGCCTGCGCTGCGGCCGCGAGCGCCAACGAATGGGGGACGGCTCACCTACGATCGGGGAACGGAAGAGGCGTGACGGTTTGGTGCGGCAAGATCCGGTCGCGCCCACCGAAGGGTTCGGGGTTGGTGTCGACGGGCATGCCGGTCGTGGGCGTTGGGGAGCATTGATAGCGACGGGTCTCGAAGAGGTCATCACCCCAGCGCTCTGTCACCTCGAGCTCGTTGCCCGACCGCTCGTAGCGGAACGTACGCGGGGTCAGATCCGACGATGCCTCAATCAGTCGCCCGTCGGAGTCGTACCGGAACGAAGTGACGTTGCGGCTCGAGCCATCGAGGTGCTGGGAGACGTGTTGGATCATCTGCCCCTGATCGTCGTAGGCAAACTCGTCGAGTCCATCGCCCAGCCCATCGAATCGTTGGTACTCGTGCCAAACCAGCCGCCCGTCGGTGTCGTAGGCGAAGTCGTCCCGGGAAAAGTCGCCCGATAGAAACGACGAGAGTCGTCCCCCGTCGTATGTGTACTCGGCGCGAGACGTGAAGCTCTCCGTCTCGAGCTCGGAGAACAAGAGGTTGCCATCCTCATCCCAGCCGTAGCGCCTGGTATCCGGATGGGTGCCTTCGCAGGGCTTGGCCAGCAGTCGCCCTCCCGAGTCGTAGTCGAACGTGCACCTGCGGTCGACGGTTGCTCCGTTGCCATACTCGTCCTGCTGATGGTGCACGCTCAGCTGGCCTCGCTGGTTGTACTCCTGCGTGACGGTTCGGTTCGGGATGGGGGACTCCGGAACGTCCCAACCTAGAATCCTCGATGGCCGGCCCAGCGCATCTAGCTCGGTCACTTCGGTAAACCGCTCGAACGTCTCTTGCCCAAGGCTGTCCCGAACCTCGGACTCCAGTGTGACGAGTCCGTCCTCGTAGGTGAACTCGGTGAGCGAATGAAATTCCCCGGAACGCGATCGTGCCGGGCCGCCATGTTCTCGGCGCACGACTCGCGCAAGCTCATCATGGAACCGTCGTTCGTATCGGGTTTCCCCGGTTCGCTCGACGAGCAGCCACTGAGGACATGCGTCCTCCGCGGCAGTCTCGGGCTCGGGTTGCTCGGCCTGCTCGACGACCTGGGACTCGCCGCATCCGAGAACAGCGACAGACGCGAGGCAGAGCAGGGAAACTCGGAGCGCGGACATGCAGCAGGTGTAGCCACATGCCGCTTAACATGGCGCTTAAACGAATCGGGCTTGTTCCATTCCGGTGAGGGCGTCGAGCCTTCCGGGCCCCACACCCGTAAACGGGTCCCTGCGCTCAGAGATCCGGTCACTCGATCGGGGGCAGCAAGGACCAAGGATCATCGGTCCCAAAGGCTGCCATCGACATCCCCACCAGGTCTGGCCGGGCCAGGTTCACATCGATCTGCGGGAGCTCGCCCGCGCAGTCATCATCGACCGGTGCTTCGGGGTCCTCCACGAACGCGAGCATGATCTCGCGGGCACAGGACTCGCCCTCCAGCGACTTGCCTCCGGTGTTCGACAGCGTCACGCCGTGCTGGCCATCCGCGAACTCCACCAAGGGCGCCCCATGTTGTGCGGCGACGATCTCCGCCCAGGGGAAGACGGTCTGGAGATCGTAGTGGGCGTTGAAAACGAGCATCGGGGTTTGGGACTCGAAGTCGCGATCGAACTCGACCTTCGGGAGGTCGTCCCAACCCTCCTGGACCCGGGTCATCAGGGTCCCGAAGCCAAGCGAGGCGAAGTGACGGCGTGCATCCTGCTCAGCCTGCGCGGGCGTGGCGTCGGCGGTGAGCATGGTGGTGGCGATCACGGTCGACTGCAGGGGCCCGGAGAACAGGCTGTTCGGTGCCGGGGGCGATCCATCGGGCAGAGGTCCGGGGTCGGAGACCAGCGGGGGACCGATCGGGAAGCGTTCGGTGGGCCGCACCGGCGCGCCGAGCTGCCCGAAGAGTCCGTTGATCGCACCGCCGACGGTACTCGAGAGGTCCGGATCGCAGCGGGTCAGCATCGCGGCCATGAGCGGGATGTAGTTCCGCGTGTTGCGGCTGTTGATCAGGCTTCCAAACAGAACCCGTAGGTTGCTGTCTTCCCAGTTTCCGACATCTCCGGCTCCGCACTCTCCATTGTCGAAGGCGTCGATCACCGCGGCGGAGAAGGCCTCGCCCGATTCGAAGCCAACGCGTGCACCGCAGACGGGGTCGTCGACGCAGGCCTGGAGCAGTTGCTCGGCGATGTCTTGCACGAGGTATTCCTCGAGGGCGAGGTCGGCGGTGGTTGGCACGGCACTGTCGAGGATGATCGCGGTGGCCTGAGTCGGAAACTCGCCGGCGTAGAATTGCGCCCAGTAGGTGCCGTAAGAGACGCCGTAGACCACGACCACTTCGTTCTCGCTCAGGCGTTCCCGCCGAATGAACTCGCCAACGTCGCGCGCGGCCTCAACGGTGTTGAAGTGTTGGAGTCCATCGCCCCACTCGTCGTCCAGCTCGAGGCGGCAGTCCACGGCGAGGTAGTCGGGTGAGAAGCACGTCAGCAACGGCGAGAACGTCCCGCGATGCGGCGGGATGATGATGTCCCAGCCAGCCGCGCGTAGTTCTTCGCGCCAGCCTTCGTCGAGCGCGTAGCCCAGACCCGAGCCTCCAGGTCCGCCGTCGAGGGCCCAGAACGTACCGACACGTTCGTCGGCCATGGTCGGGATTCGAACCGCGCCCACCACGATCGTTTCGCCGTCGGGGGCGTCCCAATCCAAGGGGACTTCCATCGCGGTGCACTCGAGGTCGGGGTGGAGTCGCGCGAGGTCGTAGCTTCCGGCTTCGCAGTCGGTCTGCCATAGCAGGGGCTCGGGCATCGGTTCGCCGCCGGTGGTGTCGTCCGCCGTGCTGCTCTCATCGCCCGACTCGCCGGAGCTGTCGGCGGACGTTGTCGTCGAGCCCGTGGTCGGTTGCGGATCCGTGGTGGGGTCGGCGGTCGGGCTGGTGGTGCCGGACGTTTCACCCGCATCGGCGGTGTCGCTCACCGCCGCGTCGTCGCTGCAGGCGAGGGCGGTGGTCAGGCTGAGCAGCAGTAGGGGGCGTACGCGCGGAAGCTGAAGCACGAGGCGTCAGACACCGGTCGTTGGTCGGGGATTCCAATCGGGCGCGCGATCTTGGTCACATCACAGCCTTGAAACCTCAAACACCGACGCCCTCATTGTTCCGTTGCAAGCATCGTTGTGCGTCGTGCCCCTGCTCTGGTCTCCGCCAGCGGAACAGCTAGGGCTCGAGAGAGACACCATCATGAGCAAAGCAATCGTCGAAGCCCGTATTGTCCTCGGCCTGATCTTTTTCGTGTTCGGCCTCAACGCGGCGGCCTGAGCTACTTCGCTGCGCCGCCGCGTGTTCTTGCGACGGCGTACGCCAGGGGGTCGGAGCAGGTATCCTACATGTTGGATGGAACGGCGGATGAGGTCTGGCTGGGTGTTGTTGCTGCTGACCGCCTGCAGTGGGAACGGCGAGCCTGAAATGAACTCGCATGGCTATCCGACCGGCGCTCCTCCCGATGGCACGACAGGGGTCGAGGCGACCGGTGGCTCGGTGACCCAGGCTGACACCGAAGTTGGCGAAGACGAAACGTCCAAGGGCTCCACGTCAACATCCGACTCCGACGCTGGGACGACCGGCGACGAACAGACGGGCGGCTCGGAGAGCACCGGGACAACGGAGCAGTCCTGCGGCGTCGTGTCCCTGGAAGGCATGTGCGGACCGGTCGCCGATTGCGCCGACCCCTCCACTGCGTTCGGCGGCGATCTCTGCGACGGTCCTCCCTCCCAGCAGTGCTGCGTGCCCGCCGGACCTTCGTGCAGCGTCGACGGAGCCCCGGGCGTGTGCATGGATACCGCCGATTGCAACGGAGCCTTCGTGTCGACCGCAGGGCTGTGCCCCGGCGACGCCAACATCCAGTGCTGTACGGACCCCGAGACCGCGTGCGATCCCGACGTGCGGCCCGCACCCAACGGAGGCCTCGAGGAGGAGAGCTGGAACGACGCCTGCCCGGCGGGGATGGTCTCCGTCGATGGCTTTTGCATCGACCGCTTCGAGGCCTCGCTCGTCGAACTCGACGGCGCTGGCGATCCGCTCGGAAGCTGGTCGCCGTTTCACAACCCTGGCAGCGCCCGAGTGCGCGCCGTCTCCCTCGAAGGCGCGATCCCACAGGGCTACATCTCTGGAGAACAGGCCGCGGACGCCTGTGCCGAGGCCGGCAAGCGCTTGTGCGACGACGATGAGTGGCTGCGTGCATGCCAAGGCTCGGAGGGCACGACGTACCCGTATGGCAACGCTGCTCAGCCCGGCGTGTGCAACGACGCCCGCGATGACCACCCCGTGATCGAGTACTACGGCACGACGGAGGACTGGATCTGGTCAGAGCTGGGCAACGCCTGCATCTCTCAGATCCCCGACAGCCTGGACACCACGGGTGAGAACGAAGGCTGCGTCAGCGAGGACAGTGTCTTTGACATGATGGGCAATCTGCACGAGTGGACCTCGAACCCCGGCGGCGTGTTTCGGGGCGGTTTCTATGTCGACACCGTGAACAACAATGTGGGCTGCCTGTACCAGACCACGGCCCACAATGTCGCGCACTGGGACTACTCGACCGGCTTCCGCTGCTGCGCCGACTGAGACGAGCAGCCGCTCATGCCTCGGTCAGTCATCGGGCGTGGCCACCGGGAACTCATAGGGGAGCTTCACGTCGCGGTCTTTCAACGCCGGGTACTTCCATCGATTCACAGCCGCGCTCACACAGTCCTCGAGTCCCTGGGGAACCTCGCTGAGGGTCACGGCGGTGGACTCCAGCTCGCTCGTGTCGCTGAAGTGGAGCTTGAACTCGAGCTTGCCCTTGGCGTCGGGATGTTTGCCAGCGCAGAACCGGACCTCACCACCATGGGCGCCGGCGATCGCCCGCACCAGAGTTTCGCTGGACCTCGCCTTGGTCTCGCCGACGGTGCCGGTGACCTGTGTGTTTCGCTCGGTCGTGCCTTCGGGGGCCGGCCCGACGTGTTCGTACATGGACTCGACGATGCACTCGAGCAGGTCCGGGTCATCGAGGTTGGTGTCTAGGATCTTTACGGAGTCGAAGATCGTGCCGATGTCCGGCGCGCCGATCTCGTGCGCCGACACGGTGATCGCTCCCTGTACGCCCGCATCTTCGGCGCAGGTTTCGATCGCATCGCGGAAGGCCGAGGTCGAGTTCGGGACGTCCTGCTCCGCGGTGTCAACGTTCCGCTTCGGTGGCGGGTTGCCGTCGAGCGCGCCTCGGATTGCGATTCGGCGCTGCTGCCACTGCTCTCGCGCGGTTGTTGGCTGGGTGTCGGGCCGTTGCTCCGACTGGACGACGGCTGCGGCAGACGCTTCTGCGACAGGAGTTTCCGGTGCGGGACGGGTGGCAACGTAGCCGCCAACGCCCAGGGCCGAGGTTGCGACGGTGATGGCTGCGATCTTCAAGGGGATGCTCATGGTGGTGCTGCTCACTGCGGGTGGGGGAGAGGGCGGGGTGCCCAAAGGAACGCCGCCCACGACGAGTGCCCAGGCGGCGCGATCGCCATGGCTGTCGTCGAGGGTGAGGCGAAGCTTCTTGAGTGAGCGATGCAGCTTCGAGCGGACCGTGGCCGCAGGGATGTCGAGGGACGCGGCGATCTCTGCCGGACTCTCGTCGTCGAAGTACCGACGCACGACCAACACTTGTTCATCGGCGGGGAGCTTCGACAGCGCGCCCATCAGCGTCTCCAGCACCTGCAGCCGAAGCTGCACGGATTCCTGGTCGGCGGGGAGGCTCGCGGCCGGAGCGTTCGACTCTCGTGTCTCTCGCCGCGCGGCCGAGCGTCTGGCCATCCGGGAGCGGTTGCGTAGGACTCCGGCGAGCCACGGACGAAGTCCGCGCGGCCGGTCTTCGGGTGCCTGCCGCCAGGCTTCGATCAGTGTCTCCTGGACGAGATCGTCTGCTTCGTCGCCATCGGCGGCGAGGGTGGCAGCAAGGGCCTGAAGCCATCGAATATCGCCGAAGGCTGGGTGCGAGCGCTGGGCCGACTGCATCGTTCATCCCTCCTTGCCGCCGCGGGGCTTAGCGTTGCACCGGCCAACGGCTTTTTTTGCACGCCCTACACCGGCGGTGCTGGATCGTACTGGATGTACCGCCTGACCTCGCGAGCGCGTTCGACCGACGCGAGCTGGGCCACGAGGTGCAGCGCCATGTCGATGCCTGCTGAGACGCCGGCCGCGGTGATGATGCGGCCGCTGTGGACGAAACGATCGTCGGCGCGCACTTCGATGTCTTCACCGGCCGCCGCCAGGTGTTCAAGGGCGCTCCAGTGGGTCGTCGCGGGTTTGCCGTCCAGCAGCCCCGCAGCCGCGAGGACCAACGATCCTGTGCATACCGAGGTGACGTAGCCGCCGCGGGCGTGCACCTCCCGGAGCGCTTCCGCCAGCGGTTCGTCTTTCAGCAGCCCCCGCGTGCCCTTGCCGCCGGGGACCACGATGACGTCTGGCTCTCCGAGCTCGGGCTGCCCGCGGTCGGCGAGGACCCGCAACCGCTTCGCGCAAGCAACCGGGTCACGCGGCGACCCGCCCCATCGCACCGTCGACACTCGGACATCGTCGTCCGGATGCTGTGACGCCCACGCCGAGAGCACTTCCCACGGCCCAACGAAGTCGAGTTCCTCGACGCCGTCGAAGATGAGGATCGCGATCGATGGCACGGGCGGAGTATAGGCGCAGATCCTGCGGGCGATCGGTTTCGAGGGGTGCACATGGAGAGATTGTGAAAGGCAACACGCTCATCTCCCGGCTCATGACGCGCACTCCGCTGGCGCTCGGCCCCGACGAGAGCGCTCGGCGGGCGCGGGAGGTGATGCTTGAGCATGGGGTGCACCACCTTCCGATCGTGTCCGACGGCCGCTTTGTTGGGCTGGTCAGCACCAACGACCTGCATCGCATCGCGTTGGGTGACCCGTACCGTGATGACCCAGAGCTGGTGGCTCAGGACTTGGAACTGTTTCCGCTCCAAGAGGTGATGACCGAGGACGTCGTCACGCTGCAGGCCAGCGCCACCGTTCGAGATGCCGCGCTTCAGCTGGCGAAGGGGAGCTTTCACGCGATCCCGATCCTCAACGGCGACGCGCTGGCCGGAATCGTGACCTCGACAGACCTCGTTGCATACCTGATCGAGGACGAGTGAACCCAGCCTAAGACCCACGGCGCACATCAACACACCAGCGTCTCCCCGGTGCGGGGGCGACTGACTACGAGCTTCGCCCCCCACAGCGGTGTTCAGTGGCTCATTGTCGGAACCCTGTCGAACGCGGATAATGGACGCGCGGGTGGAGCGACGATGAACGGATTTCGACGATGCAGCTGGTGGGTTCTCTTGGGTCTCTTCGCCTGTGACGGCGGCCCGGACTCCGCAGATACGGATGCTTGGGAGGGCACCGGCAGCACCTCTGCGAGTGGTCCGTCCTCGGCATCGAACCCGAGCGGTCCAGGGTCGGGCCCTTCGAGCGACTCCGACAGCGACCCGAGCACAGACAGCGGTCCGGGTTCGGACAGTGATCCAACCACAGACAGCGACACGACCGGCGAGCCCCCTGCTTCGGGTCCATTGCTCGAGCGACTCGAAGTGGTGGATGTCGAGGTCTTCGAAGGCGTGACCGCAGGGGTGAGCAACTGGCGGATCTGGGGCACCGGGTCGCTGCACGTCGCTCCCGTCTTCACAGCGCCGCGCCCTGGCTGCGGGTCATTCGTCGGGTTCACGACCGGCTCCGGATCGATCACGGCCCGCGTGGCAGTACTCGATGGCAGCGATGGTGTCGAGACCACCATCGATCTGGCTGCGGGTCTCGAGCTTCGCGGGCTCGCGGCGGAATCCGACACGAGCTTCGGCGCGCTCCTGTGGGACCCGAATGGGCAGCGAATCTACGTGCGTCGCTTCGATGTTTCGGCCGGTCAGCTGTCCTCCACCGAGCTGGCGAACTCCGACAACACGCCGACCGACTTCGGCATTGGTGACAGCCGCCTCGAATACGGCGGCGGTCAATACGGCGCCTACTATCACGTGCACTCCGACACCGGACACGAGGGCGACACGCTCAAGTGGATCGATGCCGCCTCAGGAGCGGAGACCACGGCGTGGGGGTGGGGCCGCTCGCACTCGATGAGCAACCTCCTCCGGTTCAACCCGGGGCTCGACACGTTCATGCCCGCGTGCGTGACCGACTGCTTTCCCGGTACATCCGGCGACTTCGCGGCCAATGCCATCGGCGGCATCTATCTCAATCACAACCAGTCGCACGTGCTCGACGTCGACGCCGGGTGCAACGGTGACGTTGCTGGTGAACTCGGTGGGGCCGGTCTCGCGCCGGATGGCTGGGTCATGACGTTCAATGCTCACCAGGCGCCCGCAACGGCGGGGCAGGGGTCCTACGATCCGTCGACGATGAACCAGGACATCGGGTTCGTCGCGATCGGCTCGGGCATGCAGCCGGGCGGGGTTGTCTGGCTGACCGAGACCCCCGGGAACGAGGACGATGCGACGGCGGTGCGCTGGCAGCCGAGTGATGATGGAAGCGAGCAGTACGTCGTTGGCTGGCACGGCGACGCGACCCACTGGTTGGGTCGTGTCGACGCGGCGGGGACCTTCCTCGAGGGGCCGATCGATCTCGCAGGCGCGGCGGCCTGGGGAAAGCGCGACGATCCGATGCGCGCCCATGACAACGGCGATGTGTCGTGGGCATGGTTTGACGACCCGGGAAGCACGACGCTCCACGTGGCGCGACTGAGTTCCGGCTCCGCGTGCGGCAGCTGAGCTGCGTTTGCAGAAGTTGGCGCCAAGGTGACTGCCGCCCCTCACCGAGCGACTGACAGCAAGCCGTGAGCACGGCACCATACCCGCGGCATGACTGAGGTCCCCGCGACGATTCGCATGCGGCTGTGCATGGAGGACATCCTTCGCAAGCGGCTGCCGCTGTTCGATGGAGTGCAAGCGCTGCTCGAGCTCTCCGATGAGGTGCCGCAGCTTGGGGGGGACCGCGACCTTCGCAAGCTTCGCGAGCTACTGAGCAAGGTCGACCACCTCGCCATCGGAGCTGCCCGTGAGCACTGGGAGCGCGAAGCTCTCCATCGTCAGGACAGAGAACTCTTGGAGCTGGAGCGCCAGCTCGCCGACAGCGTCTACTACGCCTGCCGTCGGCTGACACAGACGCTCGACACGATGTAGTTGCGGCCGCGCTACTTGGGGTCGACGTCGCGACAGCCCAACGAGATCCCCGTCGCGAAGCCGTGGCTGGTGAACTGGTACTCGTTGTAGTGGACCTTGATCTTGGTCGCGATTTGCCCGCTTGGGCACGTGACCTTGTTCTTCCACTTCTTGCAGTTGGTGTGCGTGGATTCGTCCGGTCCATTCTGGGCGCCGAGAACTCCGGTGTCGAGGTCCCGACCCCAAACACGGATGCCCTTGATCTTGTTCTTCGTGGAGTCGTTCTTGTCGGTTAGGCACACTTGAAGCGCGGTGATGTACTCATCGCCTCCGCGCCTTTCTGCCCACTTCATGTTCCCAGGCGAGCCGCCGCACCACGAAGTCTCCGGTGTTTTCACGCCGCCGAGGTTGAGGTGGCGGTTGTAGACCTCGAACTTGCACGGGTCGTCGGTATCCTCCCACCACTTGATCGAGTAGGCCGCCCTCACGTCGGTGGATGAACCGATGATCCTCGATTTCGCACCCGTGTCTCCGGAGGTGGCTGTCCAGGTGACACCACCATCGAGCACCGATTTCCCGGACGACGCGTCGGCGGGAGAGACCCCGAACGCTGTGAGAAGAAGGGCCGTAGCACCAAGGGCGTGAAGTCTCATCAGGTCTCATTCGCAGCCCGAGGGGAGCCGATGACGGGCATGTGTCGGCTTTTCTCGCGGCCCGGTCGGCTGCGCGGAACCCGGGGTATCCTTGGCCACGTTGTCCGCCGACGAACATCGGATGCCCACCGAGGCCCCGAGCGACGAGGAGACGCTGGCGGGCACCCGCGCCGGGGAGGCGGCGCGGCGCGGAATCACGCTCGAGCGGGGCGCAAGCGTCGGGCGCTACGTGATCATCGAGCGTCTCGGCGCGGGCGCGATGGGGGTCGTCTACAAGGCGTTCGACCCTGAACTCGACCGTGCGGTCGCCATCAAGCTGCTGCTCGGGGACGGCTCACGCAAGGGGGCGCAGGGACGCTCCAGGCTTCAGCGAGAGGCCCAGGCCATGGCACGGATCGCTCACCCCAACGTCATCGCGGTTCACGATGTCGGTACCGTTGGGGAGCGTGTGTTCTTTGCGATGGAGTTGGTCGACGGTGAGCCGCTCGGTGCGTGGCTGAAACGGACGAAGCCAGAGGTGGCCGAGGTCTTGAACGTCTTCCGCAAGGCGGGCGCCGGCATTGCGGCTGCACACGCCGCCGGGGTGATTCATCGTGACTTCAAGCCCGACAACGTACTCGTCGACAAGGAGGGCCGACCCCGCGTCCTCGACTTCGGTCTCGCCCGCCAAGGAGCAGACCGGGCCGAAGACTCCGGGTCCGGCGCGCACCCAGAGGTGTCCTCGAGCTTTGATGTGCAGCTCACCCGGACCGGCGCCGTCATGGGGACGCCCGCGTACATGGCTCCCGAGCAGTTCGCCGGGAGTCCCTCTGACGAGCGCACGGACCAGTTCGCGTTCTGCGTGGCGCTGCACGAGGCGCTCACCGGAGCGCGTCCCTTTCGGTCCTCCTCGTTCGCCACGCTTAGTGCTGCTGTCGTCCGCGGAGAGCGAGCCCACACGCCCGCGGCGGACGCCCTCGACCCAGCGGTTCTCGCAGTTCTCGATCGTGGCCTGCAGACCAGCCCAGATGCGCGATACGCCTCTATGACCGCGCTGCTCGACGCGCTGAGCCCCACGGAGCGGTCGCCTGCCGGCTTGATTCTGGTCGGCGTTGCAGTCCTCGCCACAGCCACGGCCGCCGCCTACGGTCTGGGAAAGAAGAACGCGGCACCCGAGCCCGAGCCCGAGCCCTGTGCGGACGCAGGTGCCGCGATGGATGCCTTGTGGACCGGTGAGCGACGTCAGTCGGTGCTGTCTGCGTTCGAGCGTTCGGGCGCGTTCAATGGTGCCTCGATGGGGGAGCGCGTGGTCAAGGTGCTCGACAAGCACGCGGCTACGTGGTCCGAGGCCTCCGGGCGGTCTTGTGCGATGGCCGGACACGAGCGCGTCTTCACCGAAGAGCTCGCCTTTCGTTCTGCGCAATGCCTCGGCGGATCCCTGGCGGCATTCGAAGACACCCTCGATTCGTTCGATAGCGTGGATGTCGTTGGAGTTCAGTCCAGCCTCTCTGCTGCGGAGCACTTGCCCGATTCTGTTTCCTGCAATGCGGTCAGCTGGCTCGAGCTTCAGGTTGGGGACCCACAGGATCCCGAACTGCGTGCGGCGCTCTCGGAGGTCTCGCCAACGATCAGCAAGGCCAGTGATTCGAGGCATGCCAACGCTCGGAGCTGCCTCGAGCAGCTCTCTACCGTGGAGCCTCGCGTGCGAGAACTCGGCTTCGGGCCCGAGATCGCAAGGATGTTGGCGGTCCGTGCGGAGTGCGAGCTGAGGGCAGGAGATCCGAGCGCAGCAGCGAAGACCCGGGAGCGGGCGTTTGAAGCTGCCCTGGCCGCAGCCGATGACATCACTGCCTTGAAGGTTTCGAGCACCACTGCACACGTACTGGCGACGACGACCGACGACTTCGCCGCGGCTGAGACGTGGCTTCGGCGGGCCGAAGCATTGCTGCGGCGCCATGACGTGAAGCGCTCCGCGTACCTCGTCCCTGTCCTCAACGTGCGGGGAATCCTGGCCGCTCGCCAGAGTCAAACAGAGGTGGCGCTCGGTCACTTTCGACGGGTCGCCGAACTCGCGCTCGAGGACCCTGCGGGCGCGGATCGCTACCTCGCGGGAATGGCGAACGTCGGGGCCACTCTCGCCAACGCAGAACGACTCGACGAAGCCGCTGCCGCGCTTCGAGAATCGGTCGAGTTCGCGGACGAGCACTGGGGGCCACGCCACGAAAAGGCCGCGACCAGCCAAGCGAAGCTCGCACAAGTTCTGGCGAGGCAGGGGAGATACCAACAGGCGCGAACGGCCCACGTGAAGGCGCTCGAGGCTCTTCGAGCGGCCGACGATGGACCTCGGCTCGCGCTTGCCTATGCGCTCCTTTCCCTCGGGGTCGTCGAGCGAAATCTCGGCGCCCACGCGGCTGCGAAAGCGTACTACGAGGAGTCCTACGAGATCCGGGAGCAGCTCGACGCCCTGGAGACCAGCGAGGCGGCTCCGCTGTTCACGGCGTTCGGGCTCCTGGCAACGGTCCAGGAAGAGCACGAGGACGCCGGTCGGTGGTTTCGCCGCTCAGCAGATGTTCTCGAGGAGGCGCCCGTGCTTCGTCGTGGAAACGCTCTCGCGTTGCTGGCGTTGGCTCGGATCAATCAAGGGGATGAGGCCGAAGCTCGTACGCTCAACCAAGATGCAGAAGCGGCTGTCCTGTCGGCGCGTGGCGAGGTGACCCTCGGCGATCGGGGGACCACCCTGTATATGGTGGCGAGCAACTGGAGTCGGCTAGGGAACCATCCTCGTGCCCTCACGCTGTTCGAGCGGGCCGAGGAACTGTCCAAGGGGAAGAACTCGGCATACCGGGTCAGCATGCACCGAGTCGCCTATGCCCGCGCCCTTCAAGCGGAGGGACACGACGACAAGGCTCTCGAGGTTGTTGGTCGCGCGTTGGACCAACTCGAAGTCTCGCCGTATCCCAAGGAGTTGGTCGCAGAGGCCGAGGCCTTGCGCGACGAACTCCAGCCGTGATCTTTGGCGGTGACATGTTTCTGGCACCTGGTCCCTGGGACAGGTCCAATGCCACACTGCGGTCCGTCCCAATGCGATCCGCGACCTAGCGCCGCAGGGGGTTCACCGTACAGCGGGGCAGTGGAACACCCTCACAGTATCCTTCGTTTCTCCGTTCGACTCGGACTCGCTGCCGCCGTGCTCACCTCCCTCGAACCGGCGCTCGTCGACGCCGCGCCCGCCTCTGACGTTGGCACGCTGGAGACAATCGCAACGTTCGACCCGTCTCTAGGAGACACTCCCGAAAGCCTCGTCATCGGCTCGGACGGCGACATCTTCGTGAGCATGGCGCTCAGCGGCGAGATTGTTCGCGTGGGTCCCAGTGGCGAGCAGTCGACCCACGCCGTCCTTCCGATCGGGGGGCCGTTTGACCCCACAACGTATTCGGGAATCATGGGAGCGATGGTCATCGACCGCCACGACGACATCTACGTCAACGTCTCGGCATCCGACGCCGCCAACCGCGGGGTTTGGGTCGTCCACCCCGACTGCGAAACCGAACTCGTCGCCCAACTCCCGGCTACTGCAGTACCCAACGGGATCGCAAAACGAGGCGGAACCGTCTACGTGGCGGACTCCGCCCCCCAAGGCAAGGTCTGGGCGGTGCCGCTCAACGGCGGAGACCCCTACGTTTGGGCGGAGCACCCGTTGTTGGACAGCGACCCCGGCGTTCCGTTTCCCGGACCCAACGGCGTGCAGATCTTCCACCGTGAGCTGTACGTGTCCAACTCAAACTCCGCGCAGATCATCGCGTTTCCGTTCCCCGAGGGAGGTGAGCCCCGCGTGGTGGCGGACGTGGGTTGCGACGACTTTGCGTTTGACCGCCAGCGGAACCTCTACTGCGGCACCGATCCCTTCAACACGGTTCTACGCGTGAGCCCAGACGGGGCGGTGGAGACACTGCTCGATGCGCACGATGGCCTCGACGGACCCACGGCGGTGTTGTTCGGCCGCTTCGGTGTCGACCGGTTTGGCCTGTACATCGCCAACGCCGCGTTTCCGTTCTTCTCGAACGACCCTCATCCGAGCCTGATGCGGCTGCAACTGGATGCGGGTGGCGGCACGCGCTGAGGGCTCGAGATCTCAGCGGCGTCTTCGACCCGGCCTGCGATGTCGTTGTTGTTGGAGTTGCTCGGGTCATCGTTGTCCTTGACCGAGGTCATCACGGCGCGCTGGGAACACCCCGAGGGGTAGCCCGTCGCGGGTCCGGTGCCCGACCCCCAATCTCGTGCAATTGTCACGCGGCCCGATTTCGAGACATTCGAGGACTTCTGGGCTGCGGCATGGTCCGCGCACCGCTTCTGATGTGGCGCCGGTTCCAGGATGCGATACCGGGAATGCCAATGGGCACGCCCTCGGTGCTCGTCGTGAACCTTTGGCGCTGACCAATCGCCTGGAGATCCGGCGGGCCGTCGCGACTCGCGAGGCCAGATCCGCGGTTCGCTGGGGAAGGGGTGCGGGACTCTGAGCAGTCGTGGCTGTGTGTGTCGGTGTGCCCCTGAGGAGAACGGACGCACCCCGCGTACCCCTCGCGAAGCGGAGGTCCAGGTCCGCCTAACGGACTCAGATCGCGTAGAATCGGTGTGATGCGCTCGTCCGCACTCGCCGCGTTCCTCTGCGGCTCTCTCGCGGCGACCGTTTCCCTCGCGTGCCAGGGGGAGACGTTCTTCTTCTGCGACGGGGCGGACGATTGTGGCGGCGAGGGTTCCTGCGAGGCGAACGGGGCCTGCAGCTTTCCTGACACCGATTGCCCTTCGGGTCGTCGATACGGCACAGCGAGCGTTCCGCCGTTTGCCGGCGAGTGCACAGCCGCGACCGACACGCCGGGTACGACCAGTTCGGTGGCCGGCAGTGCCGACAGTACGAGCTCCACCGGTTCGGCGAGCTTCACGGCGGGGGCGACCTCGGCACAGGACAGCTCGACCGGAGGCTCCGCGCGCACGACGGGTCAGACCTGCCCTGACGGATGGTGGGACTGCGAGTGGTCCTATCGCCGGCGAGTGTCGGTCACCGCGGGCGCATCCGAAGCTCACAGTGACGTGCCGATCGCGGTGCGGCTCGGCCCCGGACGAATCGAGTATGAGCTCATGCAGGCTGACGCCGAGGACCTTCGATTCGTGTCGGCCGGGGGAAGCGTTCTTCCCTACGAGATCGAGAGTTGGGACCCGGCCGGGACGTCCATGGTTTGGACGGCGGTGGACGTTTTGGGAAGCACCGACGACCACTTCTGGATGTACTACGGGAACGCTGTGGCGCAGAGCCCACCGCAGCTCAGCGGCGTCTGGTCCGATGTCTACGCCGCCGTGTGGCACATGGCGGAGGGAACGCAGGACTCATCGGCGAACGGGCAACACGCGACCCCGGTTGGGGAGGTCGGCATCGATCAAGGGCAGATGTTCACGGGAGCCGAGCTGCTGACTCGAAACTCGCACCTGGATGTCGGGTCCTCAGCGGTCGTCGACGACCTGTTCTCCAGCGGAGCTACAATCTCCGCTTGGATCCGTCCGTGGGGTTGGGGACACAACAGCTACGGCCGGCTCCTCGACAAAGGCTCCTCGACCAGCTGGCTGCTCTACCTTTCGGAAACTGGACAGCTGACCTTTGCCCTGAACTTTGTCGGCGAGGGGGACGCGACGCGCTGGAGGACTCTCCCTGAGGTCATCACGCTCGCAACCTGGGCCCACGTTGCGGTGACCTTCGATGTCGAAAACCAGAAAGTCCCAACGCACGTGTACCTGAACGGCGTGGAGCAGATTCTGGAAGACTCGCCGACGGTGCCGGACGCCGAGTTGCTGACCGACGTCGACCTTCCGCTCGCGATCGGGAACCGCTCCAACCACGGCCGGCAGTTTGAGGGGATTCTCGACGAGGTCCGGCTCGAGAGAACCGTTCGCACGCCCGAGTGGATTCTTCTGCAGCACCAGTCGGGGCGCGACACACTGCTGCAGTTCGGCGAGAGGGAGGAGCACGAGTGACGCGGCCGCGCAGATGGATCGTTGCGGCGGCTCTCTTCGTTGGCGGCGGTGCTTGCGGGGCCGATGATGCGTCGGTGTCGAGTGCAACCGACACCGACACGGGTGGGCTGACAACGACAGGATCCGCTGGGACCGATCCGCCGGGGACAACGACGACGACCAGCGAAGGGTCGAGAGGGCCTTCCTCCGGAGTCGAGACTGGGGCGTCGGATACGGGGACCAGCGACCCAGGCACTACGACGTCGAGCTCACCCGACGCGCTTTGTACCGATGGCACGGTCGAAACCACCGAAGAGTGCGATGACGGAAACCTCATCGACCACGACCTGTGCAGCAACAGCTGCGTGCTTGCAGGATGCGGCGACGGACGTCTGCAGGATGGCGAAGCCTGCGACGACGGGAACGACGACGACAGCGACAGCTGCGTGATGTGTGCCGTGGCTTTCTGCGGTGACGGATTTCTCAGCGTGGATGAAGTGTGCGACGACGGCAACAGCAGCAACAGCGACGGGTGCGTCGCAGGGTGCGTTCCTGCTAGCTGCGGTGACGGCTTTGCACGAGACGGCCGCACCGAGGAATGCGACGGCGACGACTTGCAGGGCATGGCCTGTGAAGACTTTGGGTTTCAGGCCGGGATGCTCGCCTGTGACTCCGAATGCGGCTTCGATACGCAGGGGTGCTGCGCGGTGGACCCCTGTTGAGGGGGGAGCGCCATCACTTCACCTACGGAACGTGGACCAACCGCTCGAACAACAACTCGAGCGTTGCGTCCAGATCCTCCGACAGCCCCGCGTGCACCGCAGAGACCTGGAGCGCGGCACTCCGCGGATGCACCAACCAGTGGAATCGTTCCCCGGTTGGAAACTGAGCGACCGGACCCGCACTCGAATCACCGCGACAAACCGCTGCAAGGGCGGACAGATGGCAGGTGGGCGCCGATAGATCCGCGCTTGGGCACAGGGCAGCAGCACGTCGCGGATCCAACTCCACGCGGCACGCAATGTGGTCCGCGACCGCGCAGTACAACAGCACACCAACGTTGAGCCACTCGCCCCGGTCGAGGCTCGGAACCCAACGCACGACAGCATAGTCAAAGGGCTGCGCGGGCATCTGCGGCCTCCTGAACAAGGGCGGGAAGGGCTTCGATGCGCGCGGTCAGAAACGCCGCGTAGGCATCCCGCCGAGCCGCAACGTCGTCGCCAGCGAGCCACGGGGTCGGCACTTTGCCAATGGCAGTTGCGACCTGTTCCTTGGTGAGCAGCGACCGGAGCTCGGCCGCAGCGTCGTCGAGCCCCTCGGCAACGGGCAGCAACACATGCTGCGAGACCATGGGAAACGCCCGGGTCGGACGCTCGACCGCACCATCCCATCCGTGGTGCCAGTACAGGGCTGCCCCGTGGTCGATGAGCCAGAGCTCTTCGCTCCACCACAACAGGTTGGTGTTGCGCGCGGTGCGGTCCACGTTCATCACGATGCTGTCGAACAGGACCAGCTTTGCAGCGGTGCCCGGAGCGAGCGAGACGTGGGCAGCGGGGTCGAACGCGAGGGCGCCTTCGAGAAACTGCATCCCAAGGTTCGCGCCTTTGCTTGCGACGAGCAGGTCGCGAATCTCTTCGTCCCGCTCATTCTTCCCGATCGCGGGATCGAGCTCGAGGACGGCCAGCCCGGGCATGTTGAACCCCGCGGCGCGGGCCAGCTCACCGGCGATGATCTCCGCCACCAATGCGGCGACGCCCTGTCCGGCGCCGCGCCATTTGGCCACCATCATCTCGCCGCCATCGGTCTCCACAAGTGCCGGCAGCGAACCACCTTCACGAAGCGCCGAGGCATAGCGAGCGACACTCGCTCGGGGGAGGGCGATGGAACTCACGGGGGCAGCCTACCGCCTCTGGGGGTCTGGCGGACGGGGTCGCGAACGGGTTGTGTGCCCTCGCTTGCATTACCCTGTGGGTACCGGCCTCCGCACCAGCGCACGCTTCATCGTGGCCGACGGCGCTCCTTTCGAGTAAACAAGTCTTGTGGAGGAGGCCCGCCGACAGCCGCAGATCAAGGCGACACAGGTCAAGGTCAGCCTCACCATTGCCGAGCGACTTGCCGGCGAGCGTGTGCAGGAGCTTCACGATGCGATCGGCCCGGAGTCGTTGGCCGAGATTCGCAGTGCGATCGGCACGGCCTGGCTTCCGCTGGAGGTGGACATCGCCCTCAGTCACGCCGTCGAGGCGACGTGTGGCCCCGAAAGCGACCTCGAGCGCGCGCGCCAGTCGCTCACGGCCTCGATGGATCAGAAGCTGTTGCGGCCGTTCATCGAGGGCGTACGCAAGGTGTTCGGTCTCAGCCCGAAGGGACTCTTGAAGACCAGCCGGCGGGCGTGGAGCAGCCTGTATCGCGACGCCGGCAGGCCACGGTTCGTCGACCTCGGGGCGAACGCAGCGGCGCTGGACTATGAGGAAATGCCGGACGCGGTCCTCGCCTCTGAGGTGTATCTGCGCGCGATCGCGGGGGCCTTTCATGCGCTTCTCGATCTCGCTGGGGTGGAGGGCGAAGTCTTCGTGGAAGCGTTGGACCCTCGTGCAAGATCGGTCCGCTTCCGTGTGACGTGGCGCTGACGGCCAGCGGTTTTTCAAAGATGGGCCTCGTCGCAACGAGTCTCGAGGCGGTGTCGCTCCGGCCCATGTGACGTCGCACCCGGCGCGGCCGGGGCGGGCTTCACGAGCCTCGAGGGCATGACGTTCACCTCCGAGTACACGCTCAGCTATCCCACCTGCTTGCCTCCGCAGCCGGCCTTCTGCCAGGACACCGACCAACTCACGCAGAGATGTACCGACGGCGAGTTCGTCACCGTCGATAACTCGCTCATCTCCAGCGACTGTGACTGCACCTACGACAACACGATGTGCGGTCCGCCTGAGTGGGAGTTCTAGTCCGCGCGCCCTCACTTCACGGTGACGGTCGAGTGGCTGATTGCGTCCTTTGGGAGGCACATCCCGCGCTTACGAGTGGACGGGTCGGTCACGGCGCACGCGTAGCCGTCAGGGCACGGGGTGTCCTTGGCGCACGCCATCGAGCACCGATTCACGGTGCCGATCGCCAGGCAGGTGTCGGCCGGGTCCTTGCACTCCGCGGAGCCCTTGCAGTTCTGTCCGAGCTCGACGCTGTCGGGCTTCTCGCAGGCGACCGGCAGCACGCATGTCGTGACAAGCAGCGTGCAGAACGTCCAGCGAAGCCGAGTGCGAACCATCGTGCCCCAGACTACAGCACCCCGGCGGAGACTACCGCTGAGCGTTGAGCATCTGCACGACCTCGAAGAGGTCCCCCTGCTCGTAGTAGTCGACCGCAATAAATGTCGGCGTTCGCCCCATGCCCCGCTGACACTCCGCCACGCGGGCGAGGAGGACATCAGCGGCGTTGGCTTGTGCAGCCATGCTCGCTGCGGGCAGTCCTGCCTCGGTGCTCAACCAGTGATTGAGCAGGAATAGGGGGTTGTCGAGCTCCCCGCGATTGTGTTCGCACGAGAACGATTCGAGGCTCGTGAACGAATATGGGGTGTCCCATGCTAGGTCCCAGATTCGGTGAAACCACGCCGGAGGAGGCCCTGAGTTTTCGGCCGTCACGACCAGCCGCGTGTTGGCTTCGATCATCTCCGACAAGGTGGGCCAGGGGGAGTCTTGGTGGGTGTAGACGAGATCGAGCAGATTGGTTTCATCGAAATCCGCTGCGATGTCTTCAGGGGTGACCGAGTCCTGGTAGATGATCGTGACCACCTCGCGCGGATTGTCGGCCAAGAACGTTCGGAGTTCGGCGAGCACTTCGACGTGCGGGCGCGAACCAAGTGCGCAGGGGCCGTGGCACAGCGCCGTTTCCCCATCGTCGTAGGTCACGTCGAGCAGCAGCACACGAATCCCATCGGCGAGTTGGTCGGCGATCGGCTTGGTCTGGTTGGCATTGATCGCGGCGAAACCACTCTCGGTTGCGGCGACCGAGTTGTGCGTGCCCGGGAAGACAACGGTGTCGTAGGGACGCTCGCACAGCGGAGTGGAGCCGTTGCAGAGCACGGTCTCTCCGGTCGAGTTGGCGCGCCCGGTCGAGGTCGAGCGCACTGCCCCGCTGCTGGAGTCCGTGTTCGTGGTGGTGCTCGTGGTGGTGCTCGTGGTGGTGCTCGCGGTCGCGTTGATCGTATCGTCGCCGCTCTCACTGCCGCCGGCGTCGTCGATTGCGGGTACTGGCCGACACCCCACCAACGCAAGGGAACCCAACCAAGTCAGCCTTCGCATGTCCTGAGTATACCGTGTTCGTGTTTCGAGAAGCGTCGCACGACCGCTACGTAGCGATCCTCGAATAGGTGCTTGCGTGGAGGTTCCAATCCTCTGCGGTGGGCTCGTTCATCGTGCGTCTGGGACTCGTATGGGCGATCGAGCGACTTGCGACGGTCCTGCAGGAGGGCTCACTCAACGCTCACCTCGAACGTCACGTCGACATCGTTGCTTCCGGCGATCGCCTCATCTCGCGCGAACGCGTCGGGGAGGTCCGACAACTTCTGCGGAGCGCCGTTGAGGGGGGGAAGGTGGCGTACGGCGACACTGAGACGGCCGTCACCCGCTGTGTTGGTGGTGACGATGCTCGCGATGCCCACCGGGAGGTCTTCGCCAACCACATTCTCCGTGTAGTCCGACTCGAGGTCGTCAAACTCGTGAACCAGGAAACCGTCTCCATCCGAGCTTGGGCCGCTGACGTTGGGGCCGTAGAGAAAGACGAAGTGCTCCTCTGCTTCCTCCGCGATCTCCTCCGTGACATCCTCCGTGTCGTCTTCGAGTTCGTTGAGGAGTTCTAGCCGTACCGAGTACGTCGTTTCGGGGGCGAGGACGAGGTTCTCCGTCGTGCCCGAGGCTCCCCCGTCGCCATCGAGGTCGCGAAATGAAGCCGTGACGGCGTCTCCGTCCTCCGACGTGAACGTGAGGGTGACGGTCGTGATCAGCTCATTGTCGTGATTGTGGTCGTCATGGTCGTCGTCATGGTCGTCGTCATGGTCGTCGTCATGGTCGTCGTCATGGTCGTCGTCATGGTCGTCGTGTTCCTCGGACCCGGTGTCGGCGTCTTCGCTACAGCCGGTCGATGCGGTGACAGCAAGAACACCAGCGAGCAACCCTGCCTTGAGTTTCAGGTTCATGGTGGCCATCTTGGTGCATTGTGGTTGCAAGTGCAAGCGAATTGCAAGTTGAAGGGGAGGGTGGGCTTGCCCAGACCTCTGGAGGTCGATGCGGTGGCACTTGCCGGAGCTCGAACTCGGACCCGTCGCACGAAACATCGCCGGAGGCCTGCGCGCAGCCGAGCGCCTGGTCCCAGTCGCGGAAGCGGATCTCAGCCGAGATGCCCGGGCAACGTGCTCAGCAACCGGTTGAAGTAGCCCAAAAGGTCCTCCATCTGCACCTCGTGGGCTGGCCGGCCATCGTGGACGCACCTTTGAAACAGTGCCCGGAGCGCCTTGGCATCGAGGTTGCCTTCTCGGCCAAGATGAGCAGCGTGGTCTTTCCAGCGCCGAGGAAGCCCGCGAGAACGGTGACTCGGGTCCGTGACATGCCTGTTGGACCCCCGATGACCGCGGTCCTACTTCGCTTCGACGAACTCCACGTGGGCTCGGACGACTGGGTCGAACTTCCTCAGGCGCATGCGTTCCGGCGTGTTTCGACGGCTCTTGGTGGTGGAATAGGTGTAGCCCGTACCTGCGCTCGAAACGAGGCGGACATTGAGTCGGGTGCCTTTCGCGGCCATGAGGAGTTCTAATCGCGGCTCGTTGCATATGCAAGTCGATTGCGTCATGGTCAGGCGTGATGACAGATGCGACGCCACAGCGGCCCTTCGAACGCCTGCCGGTCACCGTTCTCTCCGGCTTCCTCCGAGCCGGGAAGACCACGCTGCTCAACGAGGTCTTGAGCAACCGCGAAGGGCTACGGGTCGCGGTCATCGTCAACGACATGAGCGAGGTCAACATCGACGCCGCGCTCATCGACCGTGGGGGCGCGGCGCTGTCTCGCACTGAAGAGAAGCTCGTCGAGATGACGAACGGATGCATCTGCTGCACGCTACGAGATGACCTGTTGGCGGAAGTCTCTTCGCTCGCGCGCGAGGGCCGATTCGACTACCTGTTGATCGAGTCCACGGGCATCTCCGAGCCCATCCCTGTGGCGCAGACGTTCACGTTCGAGGACGAGGAAGGGGTCAGCTTGGGGCAAGTCTCGCGTCTCGACACGATGGTCACGGTCGTCGATGCGTCCAACTTCATGCGCGACTACAATGCCGCGCAGGCGCTCGCCGACCGGGGCGAAACCCTCGGGGAGGACGACGAGCGCACGGTGACGGATCTTCTCATCGACCAGATCGAGTTCGCAAACGTCATCGTTCTCAACAAGCTCGACCTCGTTGAGCCCCAGCAGGCCCGTGAGGTGCAGGCGGTGATCGAGGCGCTGAACCCGGGCGCCCGGGTCGTGACCGCGACGATGGGGCGGGTCTCGCCGACGGCAATTCTGGACACCGGCCTGTTCGACTACGACGAAGCTGCCGCTTCAGCGGGGTGGATTCGGGAGCTCAATGGGGAGCACACACCTGAGACCGAGGCCTACGGGATTTCCAGCTTCACCTATCGCACCCGGACACCCTTCGATGCTCAGAGGCTATGGGCGTTCCTGAATGACTCGGGGAACTGGAGCGGTGTCCTCCGCTCCAAAGGGTTCTTCTGGGTCGCGGCAGATTCTCGTGTCGCGTACGAGTGGGGGCAGGCGGGTGGGGTCACCAATGTGAGTCCAATGGGGATGTGGTGGGCCGCGGTGCCGCGGGAGCGGTGGGTTCAGCCCGCAGGCGAGCGGCCCGATCAACAGCCTGATTGGGACGAGCGTTTCGGCGACCGGGGGCAACAGCTTGTCTTCATTGGCCAGCGCATGGACGAGGCCGAGTTACGCCGGCAGCTTGATGCCTGTCTCCTCGAGGAGTCCATCGTCAGAGCCGACAGCCGGCAGTGGTCGCAATCCCCCAATCCGTTCCCCGCTCTTGAAGTGGACGCGCCGACCGGTTGACCCAGTGGCGAGGTTCGAACTCTATGTATCCGTTCGACGATCCCCGTCGTGACATGAGGCGGTGGCCGGCGTAGGCCGGAGCGGTGAGCAAACGGGCGACACGAGGAGAGTGGCTGGAACGAGTGCGGTCGTGGAAGGCGAGCGGCCAGGGG
>Ga0316204_10001672_pt1 | contig 57165 bp, 50 predicted proteins | sample 6monrhotite_MG_2_FD_205661 | JGI IMG/M metagenome (GOLD analysis project Ga0316204, IMG submission 205661) | Microbial mat bacterial communities from mineral coupon in-situ incubated in ocean water Damariscotta River, Maine, United States -... | ecosystem: Environmental > Aquatic > Marine >...
GAAGCAATGTTTCAGGTATTTCGTAATAACTGCAGCAACGCTGAACAAGGCGCAACCATATTGTGAAGACTAGCAACGCACCATACGGAGTCGAAATGAAAGACCCTTTTGATATGATTATTTTTGGCGGTTTGGGTGATCTATCCAGACGTAAATTACTACCGGCCATGTATCGTGCCTTTCGAGAGCAGGATATGCCCGAAGGATCACGTCTGTTCCTTTGTTCTCGTAAACCATATACCCAAGAGCAACTACAACAGGAAGTTACTGAGTCGTTAAAAGCTCGCCTAAAATCATCAGAGCAAGTAGATGAAGATATGCAGGCTTTTTATAACTGCCTAGTTCCGACCCAAATTGATCTATTAGATATAGAGCAAGGTTGGGATACTTTTAAAGCAAAGGTTGATGAGCATCAACGAGTTAGAGTGTATTATTTGGCGGTGATGCCATCTGCATACGGCTCCTGTTGTCAGTTTTTAAATGAAAAAGGTTTAATTACTGCTGACAGTCGTCTAGTTGTCGAGAAGCCATTGGGCTATAACTTGGAATCAGCAGAAGTTATTAATACAACTATGGCGGAATACTTTGATGAGTCTCAGATTTATCGTATTGATCATTATTTAGGCAAGGAAACGGTTAAAAATTTAATTACCTTACGCTTTAGTAACTTTTTATTTGAAGATGTATGGGATAACAAATCCATTGATCATATTCAGATTAGTATTAGTGAACAGGTAGGTTTAGAAGGTCGTGCAGATTTTTATGATGACGTCGGTGCCTTGCGTGACATGGTTCAAAATCACCTTTTACAATTGCTTTGTTTAATTGCGTTAGATTCACCCAACGAATTAACCTCAGATGCTGTTCGATTAGAAAAGATTAAGGTACTTAAATCCTTACAGCCTATTGTTGGTGATAATGTTGATAAGGTGGCCGTCAGGGGGCAGTACGTCAGCGGTATTGTAAACAATAATAAAATAGCCGGTTATTTAGATGAGCTTGATGATTATGAAAGTTCTACAGAAACTTTTGTCGCTTTGAAAACTTACGTTAATAGTTGGCGCTGGGCTGGCGTACCATTTTACATCAGAACAGGAAAAAGTTTAAAGCATCGTAAAGCTGAGATAACAATCCAGTTTAAGGACGTAACGCATAATGTGTATAGAAAAGACCAGCAAAAATTACTTCCAAACCAGTTGATCATTAATTTACAACCTGAAGAAAGTATTCAGCTTAAGCTAATGGCCAATGATGTAGGAGGTGGGACTAATACCATCGAACCCATCACATTAAACCTAGATTTTAATAAGGACGATGACTATCCAATCAGAACATCCTATCAACGATTATTGCTTGATGTCATTCGAGGTGATTCAACTTTATTTATCCATCGTGAAGAAGTCATAGCCGCTTGGAAATGGATTGACCCTATAGTTGAACATTGGAAAAATTCGTCTAAACCTCCTCACCTATACAGTGCTGGTAGTTGGGGTCCTGATGAGGCAAATGAAATATTTGATCACCCGCATCAATTTTGGCACGACCTTTGTGAGTAATTTAATGACCAAACTTAACATATATCCAGATACAACTCGTCTATTCGATAGCACGGCTGCGATCTGTCGTAATGCACTTGAAAGAGCGTTAGAAAAAGGCAAAACTAAACTTGTAGTTTCTGGTGGAACCACACCACGACCTTTATTCGAACGTTTATCTAAAATGCCTTTAAACTGGTCTGACGTCACTATTATGCCTTCTGATGATCGTTGGGTGGATGCTAATCATAGCGCAAGTAATGAATTATTAATTAGGACCTACTTACTTCAGTCAGAAGCTGCTTCAGCTAGATATCTAGGACTTAAAACAGCACATGAAACACCCTTTGATGCAGAGCAAACGTTAAATCAAACACTAGTAAGTGAAAACTTGTCAGCAGCAATCTCGGTAGTCGGTATGGGACCTGATGGCCATTTTGCTTCACTGTTTCCATCTACTGAACAGGTGCAATCGGCCCTCGATTTAAAAAAAGACCACTGGGTTTCTGCCATTGATGCTACAGGCTGTCCTGTTGCTGGTGATTACACCCAAAGAATGAGTCTTACCCTGTCAGCTATTTTAAATAGTGATCGTATCGTGTTGCTCTTCACTGGTAATGAGAAGCTCGCTTTGGTTAGGCAAATATTAAATGATGCTAAACCAGATATCGATTTACCTGTGTCGTATTTATTATTACAGGAGAGAACCCCTGTTGATATCTGCTGTTGTTAAGGACTATTGACCAATAGATCTTAAAAAAGTGCACTATCTTGCTAATTAGGCTGTAAATTTTAAGAAATAAACTATGCTTCTAAAATTGAAAATATAAAGGAAACAATAATGATAAAAATAGGAATAAATGGTTATGGTCGAATTGGCCGTAATGTTGTTAGAGCAATATATGAATCGGGTCGTGATGACACCTTTAAAGTAGTCGCAGTGAATGATTTAATACCAGCTGATGTGAACGTACATTTGACCAAATATGACTCTGTTCATGGCCGGTTTAATGCCGATGTTTCATTAGATGATAAAACTATGAGCATCAATGGAGATGACGTCGCCATGTATGCTGAACCGAATCCTGAACTTATTCCTTGGAGTGATCATGACGTTGATGTGGTTTTTGAATGTACTGGTCGTTTTAGAACACGTGAAACTGCTGGCGCACACCTTAAGGGAGGCGCTAAGAAAGTAGTCATTTCCGCTCCAGGTTCAGATGTAGATGCAACCATCGTATTTGGTGTCAATGACGAAGTGTTGAATGCAGATTGCGAGGTAATTTCTAATGCATCTTGCACTACAAATTGTTTAGCACCAGTGGCTAAAATTATAAACGATACATTCGGTATTGAGTCAGGCTATATAACAACAATCCATGCCTATACCAATGATCAAGTTTTACTTGATGCACCACACAAGGATGTCTATCGTGCACGCTCAGCCACATTGTCTATGATTCCTACTAAGACGGGCGCGGCAGCAGCTGTGGGCATTGTGTTACCGGAACTAAAAGGTAAATTAGATGGTCTTGCCGTACGTGTTCCTACTGCTAATGTATCAATGGTCGACTTGACTATGATTGTTAGCAAAGAAACAACGGCTGAGGAAGTTAACGCAGCGATTGCCAAGGCTGCTTGTGCTGAAATGAAAGGTATTATTGATTATGTAACTGAGCCGCTAGTATCAATTGATTTTAACCATATGCCTGCTTCAGCCAGCTTTGATTCGGCACAAACTCGAGTGACTAATAAACTCGTTAAAATCATGATTTGGTATGATAATGAGTGGGGCTTCTCAAATCGTATGTTAGATACCACTGAAAAATTGATGTCTTTTGCATGATTAATTTCAGAATGTGAACCAGTAGGGCTTTTGATGAAATCAGAGGCCCTTTTTTGTTGCCTTTAAACTAATAGTTTTGGTATTTGCACAGTACAGTGATAGTCTTGATTATATAGTTATAATGTTGCCATCAAATCAAGGTAGTACTTATTAGCATGTCAGAGTCATCAGTAACGATAGTAGTGGTTGGGCCAAGTAAGGCTAAATGTAAAACGCTCATCAAACATCTGAGTAAAAGTTTTTCATCTTCTAATATTGAAATTGTAACTAATCAAAAAAATCTTACCGACTACTCCAAGCAATCACGTGTACTCTTTATAGCGTTAATTTCTGATAAAGTCGCAGACATATTTACCACAATAGATGCACTGGGTGATAGCGCCCATGTCATTGGATTCTCAAACTCTGAATTTGATGTTGTAATGGGTCTAGAAAAAGGGCTTTTAGATGTGGTCTGTAATGCAAATTACAAACATCTAGACTTGGTTGTAAAGCGCGAGTTGAGTCGTGTACTAAATATGAGCCTGGTCACTAGCATGACTAATACGGCTCATTCAGACTTTACTGGTGTTCATTCAAGATTAGAGTTTCTTGAGTGTATTCAGCGACTTGCAGATGATTTACATCTAAATCATTCAGCGATTCTTTATGTTCAATTAGATAACTTTGCATGGATTAATGAGAATCTAGGTATGCTTGCTGGTGACAGGTTCTTAAAAGATATTGGTCAGGTATTGAAAAATATCCTTCATGAGGATGACTTTATTGCACGCTATCAGGGCGGAAATTTTGTAATATTTGTTGCCGCGGATAAAGAAAAACTACTTAACTCCAAGACCGATATGATCCGTGAAACAATTCTTGAGTTGTCATCTGAGTATCGCGACAATATGATTTCTAGTACTGCTAGCATTGGCGTTAGGCGATTTGCCTCTGATGAGGCGATTATTGATCTAATAGGCAATGCCTATGATGCCAGCGACCTGGCTCGTGCAGGTGGTGGTGATGCGGTTCATTACTACAAAGAAGTCCGTGATGACTCCAGTGCAATGAAGACCAAAAAAGCCTGGAATCAACGAATTAAAGAAGCCTTTGATAAAGACTTATTTGTTTTATATTACCAGCCAATTGTTAGCATCAAGAATGATAGTACAGCGCGATATGAAGTATTGTTAAGGATGGAAGATGAGGATAATAACATCATCTCTCCTGGAACATTTTTACCCTTTGCTGAACGTGCCGGTTTAATGTCAGACATTGATCGAAAAGTAATTGTTCATTCAATTGAAGAAGGTTTGAAACAACAGGCGGCAGGTAAGATGCCTGAGTTATTTATTAAGCTGTCGGGTAAGTCTGTGGATGATAAGAATATGCCATCCTGGATCGCTAAAACGCTCAAGGAAACCGGTTTTCCAGCCGAGCAAATAGTTTTTGAGATTACCGAATCAATTGCCTTGCATCATATGGTTCAAACACGAAACCTGTGCAGTAAAATACGCTCAGTTGGTTGTAAAGTAGCACTGGATCATTTTGGAACTCGATTTCGTTCCTTTAAATTATTAGACACGCTTGATGTAGATTATTTAAAAATTGATGGTAGTTTGGTGCAGCACCTTTTGCATAACAAAGGTCATCAAGCAATTGTTAAAAAGATTGTAAAAAAATCTTCGCGAAAGAATATTCCACTAATTGCTGAGTCAGTGCAAGAAGCCGCATATTTACCAATCATTTGGCAGTATAATATAGACTTTGTGCAGGGCTACTTCCTTGATGTACCCACAGAGAGTATGAACTACGATTTTAGAAATCTACTGATATAGATTGAAGTTAATCTTCGCGTATACGTATTAAACCTTCCTGAATACTGCTCGCAACCAGCCGTCCATCCTGAGTATATATGGTGCCGATATTTAATCCTCTGGCCGCTGATGATACCGGTGATTGCATCTGATAGAACAACCATTCATCAGCACGAAAGTCATCATGAAAATAAAGCGTATGATCGAGACTTGCTCCTTGTAGAGCGCTATTGAAAAAGGTCACGCCATGGGGAAGTAACGAAGTCCCCATTAAAAAGTAGTCAGATAAATAGGTTAAAATCGTCTGATGAATGACCGGGTCATCAAGTAGACGGCCTTTTGCTCTCATCCATAAGCCTGTTTCAGGCGGCATTTTTTGTGGCGAGATAGGATCAATATGATGTAAACGTCTGATCTCGATTGGCTGACTATCTGTCATGCCTGGAGTCACTAGGTTTGGATATTCTTCTGACAGTCGATGCATATATTCTTCATCACTATCGAGTCCCTCTGGCCCATGTATTTCAGGCATATCTATCTGATGTTCTAAACCTTTTTCAGCAACTTGAAATGAGATGGCGGTATTGAAAATTGCTTTACCATTTTGAATTCCAACCACTCTACGTGTTGTAAAAGAGCGACCGTCACGAATAGGATCCACTTCATAAATGATTGGGATATCTGGGTTGCCTGGACGTAAGAAGTAGGCATGCTGAGAATGTGCACTTCGCTCAGGCTCAACGGTTCTTAAGGCCGCATTCATCGCCTGTGCCAGTACCTGACCACCATAGACACGAGTACGCCATGTTTTTGGGGTGATGCCTTTAAATAAGTATTTATCTATCTGCTCAACGTTTAAATAGTCGACCAATTCTTGGGATTTCAAAACCGAACACCTGAATTTTATTTAGTATGTCAAATATGGGGTTATAGCAACAATTATCAACTGACTAGTATTGCCACCAAGAACTTTGCCACCAGGCAATAAATTCCTCCAGATCAATATGTCCATTGTGGTCATCATCAATATACTTAAAGCCTTCTTGAGCCTGTCTATCTGTGGCACTTGGCTCAATAATTTTTAACAGCTTAGTAAATTCTTTGACATCAATTTTGCCATTATTATCTCTATCAAAAAATTCAAAATTTGTACGAATTTCATCCAATATCTCTTGAGATGGAGTATCAGTCATTAAAATGTTCCTCTGTTAATACTTGCGCTTTGTATTAAGCGTTTTATTTGTTATGAGAGTAATGATAATCACAGTAGGTTTTATGTACAAGAAAATGCGCAAAAGAAATGTACTTTAGTACGCTATAAGGCTTGATTTTATAACTTACAATGCTAGATTAGGTGCCGTAGTGATTTCTAGCCCATTTTTAACCAAAAAGGTCTCTTAATGTCTCAACCAATCCATATTAGCTGTCAATTTGATAGTGGCAATATTGAAGTGATTAATTCCGAGTCGGAAGATAACATTCGTTTAGCTATCCGCAATGATAATAATTCTGACTTTTATCAGTGGTTCCATTTCAAAGTGCATGGTCAGTCAGATCAGAACTATAGATTTTGTATTGAGAATGCCTCAGATGCTGCCTATGCCGCAGGTTGGGAAGATTATCAAGCGGTTGCGTCCTATGACCGTGAGACTTGGTTTCGAGTGGATACCGATTATCGCGATGGACAATTAATTATTGAACACACTCATCAGCATGAAGTGATCTATTATGCGTATTTTGCACCCTATAGTTATGAACGCCATTTAGATTTACTGCAATTTTGTCAATCATCACCCATTGCTAAGTTAGAGCATCTTGGTTCGACTCTTGATGGTAGAGACATGACTTTGGCCATTATTGGTGAGCCAGAAACTGCTCAAAATATCGTTTGGATGATTGCACGACAACATCCGGGCGAATCAATGGCTGAATGGCTAGTAGAAGGTTTTTTACAAAAACTTTTGGATGATTCAGATCCTATGGCTAGGCAACTACTCAGTAATACAGTGTTTTATGTAGTTCCGAACATGAATCCTGATGGTTCAGTACGAGGTCATTTAAGAACCAATGCCGCAGGTGCCAATTTAAACCGTGAATGGCTTGAGCCTACCATGGACCGTAGCCCTGAAGTTTTATTGGTTAGACAAAAAATGCAGGCGACAGGTGTTGATGTGTTTTTAGATATTCATGGTGATGAAGCCATTCCTTATAATTTCTTAGCAAGTTGTGAAGGTATTCCTTCGTACAATGATGAAAGGGCTGCTTCTCAGGATAAATTTAGACAAGCTTTTTTAGAATCAAGCCCAGATTTTCAAATTAAGCATGGCTATCCGGTGGCTGAACCGGGCCAAGCAAATTTAACCATGGCAACGACCTGGGTTGCTGAAACATTTGGTTGTGTATCTTTTACTCTAGAAATGCCATTTAAGGATAACCTCGATCTACCTGACGAAGTGTTCGGCTGGTCTCCTGAGCGCTGTATGAGATTGGGTGAGGCTATCTGTTACCCCATATTGAAATCGATTCAGTAATAAATATAAATTAGTTAGGAAATTTAATGTCAAAAATACTTGTTTTAGGTGCAGGCTTTGTGGCTGCACCATTGGTTAATTATTTGGTTCGTAAAAACTACCACATTACGGTGGCAAGCCAGTTTCTTCATGAGGCAGAAGCCATTAGTTCACAATATAATGATGTCGTGCCATGCGAATTGAATGTTTCAGATAGTGGCGTCTTGGCTAACAAAGTATCTGACTTTGATTTAGTTGTCAGTTTTGTTCCTTTCGTTTTTCATGAACAGGTTGCTCGGGTATGCCTCGAACAAAAAAAGCACCTTGTTACAGCCAGTTATGAAACAGAAACGATGCGTAGCTTTGATCAACAAGCAAAAGAAAATGACATCATCATAGTTAATGAAATAGGCCTTGATCCTGGCATTGATCATTTATCTGCAATGCAAATATTTGATGAAATCAAACAGCAGGGTGGCACTCTAGATTCATTTGTCTCATGGTGTGGAGGTATTCCTGCGCCAGCTGCTAATGATAATCCGCTCGGTTATAAATTCTCATGGTCACCTAAATCAGTATTGTTGGCATTGTTAAACGAAGCACGATTTGTTGAAGAGGGTGAGATAAAAATTATTCCTTCTAGTGAGTTGTTGAACAACATTGAAACAGTGACTATAAATGAGCAATTAACTCTAGAAGGATACGCTAACAGAGATTCCACTTCATATGTAGATAGTTACAGTATTGGTGATGCGAAGAAGGTTTTGCGAGGTACATTACGTTACGTTGGTTTTAGTAAAATTTTACAAGCCTGTAAAGAACTAAATATGCTGGATCAAAGTACTGAAACTATGGCTAAGTTTGAAACTTCAAACTGGCATGATTATCTACAGACTCAGACTCCCAATCTGGATGATTACTTAAATAAGGCTGGACCTATTGTTAAAGAGGCCTTTGATTGGTTGGGATTGACTAGCACAGAAATTATACCTAAAGCGGACAGCATGCTTGATGCATTTTGCCAGTTTTTAGTTGAGAAGTTGAGTTATGCTGATGACGAATCTGATATGGTAGTTATGCAGCATCAATTCTTGTCAACCAATACCTTAGGCGAGAAAGAATACAGAACATCAACACTTGTACTCGAAGGTGATCCAAATGGCTATTCAGCAATGGCGAAAACTGTTGGAACGCCAGCTGCAATTACTGTAGATTTAATTCTGACAGGCAAGATAAAGCGCCGTGGCGTGGTATTGCCTTTAACGTCTGATTTTTATGAGCCGATCATGACCGAATTGAGAAATGAAGGTATTGATATGCAGGAGTCGCTTATAAAGGCCATCTGACCTATAATAGGCGCAGTGCCCAAGAAGCTATAAATAAATGCAAAGACGATCGTTACTTTATTACTTTTTAGTTTTCCTCGTCGCGGTTACTTTCTCGGTGATCGGGTTCACCTATCATCAGTCCGGGGGCTACTCGACAGTATTCTACTTTGAGTTAGCTACCTGCATTGGTTTATTAGCCTGGTTATTTTTATACCAAAGAAAACTCTACAATCAACAACTTGATAAATTAACAGATGATGTTGATCGTGACTGGTTACAAGGCTTGTTCCTGCATTTTCCACTCGGCATGTTGCTTTTAGATAAATCGGGTAATATCTTTTATTGCAATCATCGTGCAATTAAGTTTTTTGATTTAGACCCTGCTGATTTACAGCAGATGAACATTGAGCAGTTGCTTGGTTCCAAGGCGCTTCAATTTTATTTGGATTCAATTAAATCTTCTTCAAAGTCAGACAGTTGGAGAGATGAATTTTTACTAGATGGTGATAGTTCTAATTCATTCAAGTGGCTGGCCTTGAATGTTTGTTCCATTCCTTTAAATAAATCCGCCAATCAATTTTGGTCTCTTACGCTAGAAGATGTAACGGCAAAGCGCGTATTAAGAGATAAATTAGATCGTATGAGAGGTGAGCAGGCGTTAATACTTGATAATACCAATATGGGCTTGGCACTGGTGATGGATAAGCAGGTGGTCAGGGCCAATAATGCACTGGGATTACTGTTGGGCAAATATACCTCTAGTATGATCAATCAACCTTGGAGTACGGTATTTCAATCGACAACAGACAGTGATGAAATCTTAACTCGTGTTGTCGCACAGTTATCTGAACAAGAAACCTATGAAACAGAAATAAAACTGTTAAGAGAAAATGGCACAAAATTTTGGTGTCATATGACCGCTAAAGCGGCCAGCATGCAAGGTACGAGTAGCGGCATTATCTTTTCATTTAAAGATGCGACAGGACAAAGAGATCGTGATGATGAATTAAGAAAAGCGGCCGTTGTATTTGAGGCCTCTAGTGATGCCATTATGGTTTTAGATGCCGAAGGCCTAGTCCGGATGGTTAATTCGTCTTTTACCAATATGACTGGCTTTACCGAGATAGACATCGTTGGCAAAAGTCCAAGGTTACTCAGAGCTACAAGACAGGATGAGAAGCGTTATGACAGCATGTGGCAATCTGTGGTTAAAAATGGCCATTGGCGTGGTGAATTATGGCGTAGAAAAAAATCCGGTGAAACATACCCTGAGTGGACCTCGGTCACTGCCGTAAAAGACTCCAATGATCAGGTACTTGAATATGTCATTATTGGCAGTGATATGAGTGAGCGCAAGTACGCAGAAAATCGCATATTATATCAAGCAAACTATGACCAATTGACTAACCTCCCGAACCGCAACCTATTTATGGATCGATTGCACCAATCACTGCAACGAGTGCAACGCGAAGACACCGTACTAGCACTGCTATTTATTGACTTGGATCGCTTTAAGAATATCAATGACTCACTGGGCCATTCTGCCGGTGATAAGTTATTGGTCAAGGTGGCACAGGTTATGCGAAAGGCGGTACGAGAATCTGATTCAATTGCCCGATTCGGCGGTGATGAATTTGCCATTATACTGTCACCTATTTATGGTCCCAAAAATGCGAGCAGGGTTGCTCAGGCATTACTGGAGGCACTTAGTCAGCCAATAGATATCGATGGCTATAAAGCCATCATTGGTGCAAGTATCGGTATCAGTATGTATCCAGCTGATGGAACTATTGAAGAAGAGTTAGTTAAGAATGCAGATACTGCGATGTACCGTGCCAAGGAGTCAGGACGAAATAACTATCAATTCTTTACTGAAGAAATGCAACAGGCAGCAAAGGATCGATTATTAATTGAAAATGATTTACGTGATGCGATCGAGCGACAAGAGTTGCGAATCGTATTTCAACCTCAAGTTGATGCAAAGTCAAAGAAACTAGCCGGTGCTGAGGTATTGGTTCGTTGGCAAAATCAGGCTCGAGGTATGGTATCACCTTCAGAGTTTATCTACATAGCTGAGGACACCGGGTTAATTGTGCCTATTGGTGAATGGGTATTAAGACAGTCCTGTTTGCAGTATAAACGTTGGTTAAATGCTGGCGTTGCTCCACCGTATCTGGCGATTAATGTTTCGGGCAGGCAGTTCAAGATGGATGGATTTGCTCAGTCTGTATATGACATTCTGAAAGAAAGCGGATTAGAGAGTAAATACGTTGAACTGGAATTAACAGAAAGCTTTTTGATGGATGACCAAGAATTTGCTATCAGCACCTTGAAAGAGCTTAAAGAGATGGGATTCCAGCTCTCTATTGACGATTTTGGTACTGGCTACTCATCACTCAGCTACTTAAAGAAATTCCCCATAGATCGACTCAAGATTGATCGTTCATTTGTAATTGATATTGAAACAAATAATGAGGATCGCGCCATTGTCAGAGCGATTATCGATTTGGCACATACATTAAATATTACTGTCATTGCTGAAGGTGTCGAAGAGCAGTCACAAAGTGATATGTTAGCACGTATGGGCTGCGATATTATCCAAGGCTATTATTACTCTAAACCTATTGATGGAGTTGCCTTTACTCTCTACTTGCAACAACAACTGAAAATTCTAAACGGTGATGACTGAGCTAGCCTATCATTTCTCAATTCTAATTAATCCTGAAGAATACCTGAAGTACTATTCTGGAATGGCCTCTACGGTGCGAACTGAAACCCTTGAAGGAGTGGTTATCGAATTCCCTGCGAGCAGCCTTAAACCCTGGGTTACAAGAGCTGGAATCTCAGGTACATTTCGAATTCGATTTGATGAGAGTCATCGTCTTTTAGGTATCGATAAAGTTAACTAACATACAGTAATAAAAAATAGTTCTAAATATTATTTATAAATACTGAAATATCCTTAATTATCGCCTACAATTCACCTATACACTGCCAGATCATAGGGACATTTTAAATGCCTACGAACACTACTGATAGTTCTTCTGTATTACTTGAACGTGTCAACAAAATTATCTTCAAGAAACTAAGTAAAACTCAAGCCAATTTAGTTTCTCAATTTAGTCAAAACTTCTACTCTTCAGTCGCTGAAGCCGATTTAGTAAAAAGAAGCGCTGACGAACTATATGCCTCAATACTAAGCCAATGGAATTTTTGCCAACAATCTGTGAGTTGTAATAATGGCAATATGCAGGTGACTAATCCAACCATAGAAGAACATGGTTGGAAGAGTAAACATACGGTCATTGAGCTTCTCTATGTGGATATGCCTTTTTTAGTCGATTCCATACGTATGGAATTGAATAGACTGGGTTTAAACTGTCATTTAATGATCCACGTGCCTTTTCATTTTACCCGCAGCAAAACAGGCCGGATAACTAAGTTAGAGGTGATTCGTGATGATGTTGATGTTACAACCGAGACACCAATCTATATAGAGATTGATCGTGAAACGGACCCACAGAAGTTGCAATCTTTACAAGACGATTTAAATCGAATTTTAGCGGATGTTTGTGCCACAGTCAGTGATTGGCAACCCATGAAACATAAAATGGCTGAAGTGGTTGAATCGGTTAAACTTTCAAGTTTTCCTAAACGTTCTAAAAGTCTACAAGAAGCAGTCGAGTTTTTACAGTGGATTGATAATGATCACTTTACCTATATGGGCTATAGGTACTATAACTTTAAGAATCGTAAAGGCGATATTTTATTATCACCGGTCACCGAGACGAGTCTTGGTCTGAAGAAAGTTATTAATAAGAAAGATCATGAATACACTATGTCTATGTTGCCTAAACCTGCGCAACGTATAGCAAAAAACAATACTAATATCTTAATTATCAGTAAGACAATTACTTTATCTACCGTACACCGCCCAGCCTATATAGACTATATAGGAATCAAGCAGTTTAATAAAACGGGTACTGTGGTAGGTGAGCATCGTTTTTACGGTCTTTATACTTCAGCTGCTTACAACCTAAATCCTGCCTCTATCCCGTTATTACGCGATAAGGTAAAACGAGTCATCAAACAATCTAACCTATCAACTCGCGGTCATGATTCTCGCGCTTTGGTGCATATTTTAGAAACCTATCCACGGGATGAGTTATTTCAAATTGATGTACCTAAGTTATTGAATATTTCTATGGGTATTCTGCACATGCAAGAACGTCCCGAAATACGATTATTTGTCCGAGCCGATCCTTTTGGTCGATTCTTTTCATGTTTGGTTTATGTACCTAAGGAGCTTTATACTACCTGGCTTAGAATACAGGTTTCTGGAATATTAAAGCGACATTTCAAGGGCATTGGTGATACTCAACATACCACTTATTTTTCTGAATCTATCCTGGCGCGTACCCTGTATCAGATTAATGTTGAAGATATGGAGTCGGTTAAGTTTGATATAAATACTATTGAACGAGAATTACGCGAAGCAGCAAAATCTTGGAAAGACAATTTATCTGATGCACTAAAAGCCGAATTCGGTGAGGAAGAGGGTTTAGCTCTGTCTGCTCGATATAATGAGTCATTTCCTGCTAGTTATGAGGAAGAGACTAATAATATAACGGCAGTAAATGATATTAAGCACATGGAAGAATTGTCGGATGAAAACAAGCTATCAATGATGCTTTATCATCCACAGGAAGAATCGAGTGACCGGTTACGGTTTAAACTTTATAATTTAGACGAGCCGTCTGCACTTTCAGACGTATTACCAATGTTAGAAAATATGGGCTGTAACGTCATTGGTGAAACGCCATATCGGGTTCGTTCTAAACTGGGTCGTACTCGATGGATTATGGATTTTTCACTGGCTGTTGAAGCATTGAACTCAAAAGAATTTGAAGATGTTAAGGATAAGTTTCAGGAAACATTCGCTCAAGTTTGGCATGGTAATGCTGAAAGTGATGGCTTTAACCGACTAGTACTTTCTGCGCATTTAAATTGGCGTGAAGTAAGTATGTTACGCAGTTATGCAAAATACCTGCTTCAATTAGGATTTAATCTATCGCAGGCTTATATTGAGGAAACATTATCTAAGCACGCTGGTATTGCTAGAAAATTAGTTGATTTGTTTAACTTAAGGTTCGGTCTCGATCATGAGCAGCCACTCGAAGAAACACTTAAGAAGGAAATTTCAAAAATACGTCGGTCTTTGAGCGCGGTTAAGAATATCGACGAAGATAGGATCTTATCGCGATATATTGACGTTATATCGGCGACGTTACGAACTAATTTTTTCCAAACAAATGAACAGGGACAGGCTAAAAACTATATGTCCTTTAAGTTAAACCCGCGAAAGATTCCTGAAGTTCCATTGCCTGTGCCGATGTTTGAAATCTTTGTTCATTCGCCCAGAGTCGAAGGTGTTCACCTTCGTGGTGGTAAGGTTGCTCGTGGCGGTCTCCGTTGGTCAGATCGTCGAGAGGATTTTCGTACTGAGATTCTTGGTCTTGTTAAAGCACAACAGGTGAAGAACTCAGTAATTGTGCCAGTTGGTGCTAAAGGTGGATTCTTTTGTAAGCAGCAATATAAGCTGCATGATCGAGACAAAGTACTTGAAGAGGGTATTATTTGCTACAAAACCTTTATTCGGGCGTTATTAGACATAACCGATAACTATGTAGGGGAGGGTGTTGTGCATCCGGAAGGTGTGGTTCGGTATGATGAACCAGATCCCTACCTGGTCGTTGCAGCTGACAAGGGTACCGCAACATTTTCAGATATTGCCAATGGCATAGCTGAAGATTACAACTTTTGGTTAGGTGATGCCTTTGCGTCCGGTGGTAGTGTTGGCTACGACCACAAGAAAATGGGTATTACTGCTCGAGGTGCTTGGGAATCAGTTAAACGTCATTTCCGTGAAATGGGTATTAACTGTCAAACTACTGATTTTACCTGCGTTGGTATTGGTGACATGGCCGGTGATGTATTTGGTAATGGCATGCTGTTATCTAAGCATACTAAGCTTGTGGCTGCATTTAACCACTTACATATATTCTTGGATCCTGAGCCTGATGTGGCAAAGAGTTACCAAGAAAGAGCGCGTCTATTTAATTTAGAACGTTCCTCTTGGGAGGATTACAACCAAGAATTGATCTCTAAAGGCGGCGGTATTTTCTCACGCGCTAGTAAATCAATAAAATTATCACCACAGGTTCGTGCCTTACTCGGTGTCACAGACACACAGTTGCCACCGAATAAATTATTAAATGTTATTTTACAGGCAGAAGTGGATCTATTATGGAACGGCGGAATTGGAACCTATGTAAAGTCCTGTGAAGAGAGTCATTCGGATGTAGGTGATAAAGCCAATAATAGTTTAAGGGTTAATGGCAAACAGTTGCGCTGCAAAGTAATTGGTGAGGGAGGTAACCTTGGTTTTACTCAGCTTGGTCGTATTGAATTTATGCTTAATGGTGGTAGAGCAAATACAGATTTTATTGACAATGCTGGTGGCGTTGATTGCTCCGATAAAGAAGTCAATATTAAGATTCTCTTAAACGCGGTGGTTGCTAATGGTGATATGACCATTAAACAGCGTAATACGTTATTAGCCAGTATGACTGACGAAGTGAGTGAAATTGTCCTTAATGACAATTATATGCAATTACAATCGATCAGTATTACTGAGACAAAAGCAGACAAAACCTTAAAAGAGTTTATGCGCTTTATTCATGATATGGAGAAGAAAGGTGTTCTTGATCGTGAACTTGAATCGATTGCCTCAGATGATGTTCTACTGGAGCGTAAAGCTAAGGGTCTAGGTTTAACCAGAGGTTCTCTTGCCGTGTTACTTGCCTATGGCAAGATGATGCTCAAAGAAGAGCTCTGCGTCCCTGAAATAACGGATAACCCGTATTATAAGGAAGTGCTTTATAACTACTTCCCTAAACCATTAAGGACTAAATACAAAGAGGCAATGGAAAATCATCGCCTTAGAAATGAGATTATTGCCACTGAATTAGCCAACGCAATGGTTAACTATATGGGGTCAAATTTTGCCTACCGAATCCATGATGAGACCGGGGCCAATGTTGTTGAAATCTCAGCGTGTTTCTCAATGGCAATGGAGATATTTGATATATACGGGCTTTGGGATAAGGTCAACTCGCTTGATAATAAGGTGCCTGCTAAAGTACAGCTAGAAATTATGGCTCGTTCGCAACGAATGGTGCGTAGGGCTACTCGCTGGTTCTTGCGTCATGGTGATCGTAATATACCGATGCAAGACTATATTACCTACTTTAAAAATGACATGCAGATTCTGTACTCTGATGTTACTACAGTTCTTGATAAGCGTGAGGAACGATCACTAAAAGGTACTATTCAGAAATATGTTAAGGATGGAGTTCCTGCTGAACTGGCTACTCAAGTCACTTATTTAAGTACTTTATTCTCAGGTCTAGATATCGTCGAAATGTCTAAGCTGTCTAATGAATCTGTTATGACTGTGGCTGAAACCTATTATAAGCTTGGTGCCAAGTTAGAGTTGCATTGGTTCTTGGAACAAATCGTTTTGCAGCCAGTCGAAAACCACTGGCAAGCATTTGCACGATCAGCATTTAGGGAGGAGCTGGATTGGCAGCAACGAGGTTTAACTATGGCTGTATTGAAGTTAACCGACAGTAAAATGACTCCAGAAAACAGATTGAAGACTTGGATGGATGGAAGTGATGAGTTAATTCATCGCTGGCAAACTATGGTAGCAGATTTCAAGTCAACCAATGCTCATGAGTTCGCCAAGTTCTCGGTTGCTTTACGTGAACTGTTAATCCTAGTTCAAAGGTGCATCAAATTAACCAATCAGAAGTAATAAGCCAGCAGGGCAGAATATATCATTCTGCCCTGTTTCATCCGATTAAGAACAGATTTCAACACCAAAATAATCCTCTTTGTTTGCTTTAATTAAATACAATCAAAGAAGGGGATTTTTATGGACGACTACCTAAGCACTCAATTTTTATATTTAGATCCTGAAACCTATAGTGATAATCAAAGTTGGTTTTTATTATCAGAGATAATATTTAACCCCAACAAAATTAGTCAACAACAGAATATGTCTTCAGTTGATAACAAAGTAACGCCCAAACTAACAGAGCAAAAAAATCAAAATTTTTAAGGTTAAGCTATTTTATTTTGGATGAAGTGGTGGCAACTGAGTTGGATTATCAGCCGTTTTACTGGATGAGAACGGTGTTAAATCTGTCAACTCTTTGATGGCCGAACTGAGCTGCTTAGGATTCCATTGCTCCGCACCATTTTGACTGTACAGTGCTCTGTCTAAAGCTATTAATTGTTCCTTAAGCCGATCGGATTGAGTTAATTTTATGATATCCCCTAGGCTATTAATTTGGTTGGATAAGCCTTGTGTATATTGGCCTCGAGCATAATTGATGATGGCTTGTGATATTTCAGCTGCATTAGATTTCGAAATGGCTTTTTCGACATCTTTGAAAGAAGCTGAATTTTTAACTTCTTGTTTTGACTGTTTTGGTGAGTGATTATTTGGTGTTGCAGCGTTACGTTTAATTAGCAGTGTAAAAAGCCATAGAAATACAGCCAATGCAGTTGTAATTTGCCAAATAATAACATCTTGGCTTTCGGAATCAGTGCTTTGTAGCTTGCTGTCTTCAGTTGTTAAAAGATTAGGCTCAATAGCTGTTGTTTGTTTTACTTCGGGAACCTTTGGTTGGTTTATAGTGCTGGCATCTGTACCTGAGATGTTTATAGTTTTTGCTGGTATGGTTAAAACCTCGGCCTTATTTGTATCAACATTCCACCAAGGAATAGTGATTTCTGGAATGGTTATTTTACCGGCCTTGGTTGGTATCACTGCAATTTTTTGAGTGCGGCTTCCTACCAGACTATCATTAACAATATTATTGTCAGAACTGGCTTTTTCAGGATAGAACTTTAAACCTGGAATTTGCTCAGGCTTTATATCCGGTAGCTGAGTAGATGTTAGGCCTTTTGCCAGAAGGGTATACGTCCAGGTCGCTGGGCTTCCTACTTCCAAGGCATCAGTTTCGGGTAGCCAACTCTGTTGCAAGCTAAGTTCACTAGCTGGTAGCCACCAGCCAGAAACTTCCGCTGGGATTGGTTTTACGTTAATTCGTTTTTCATCACTACTGAGCGTCACTGTTTTGCTTCGGTTTCTTAGGCTACCTAGGGTTGAGAAACTACGATTACCAGTAGAAATTTCAGCATTAAAGGTCACTGGCTTAATGACAAAACTACCCGATTGTTGTGGATAGATAGCGTACTTTCGTTCTAACACCACATAGCGAACAGAGTTTATCGAGGTTTCAAACTGGGCATCTTCTCCCACCCGTTCTATTAATGCACCTTCAAGTTCTGGTTCCGTCATGCTGGCATATTGGGCTTGGACCGCGCGGTATAAGCGAATGGTGTAATTTAGCTGTTGTTGTACATAGATGCTGTCGCTGTCAGTTTCTACTTCTAACTTAATGGCGTCATCCTGACCATTAACATTGGTTGAACTTACTGCTTCTAAGACTTTTAAAGAAACGGCTTGGGTTTTGCTTCCATCAATGTCAAATGAAGGAATGGTATAGATTCCTTCGCGCGTCGCTTTAATAGTGAAATGCCAACCAGCCTGTACTGATGATTCACCATTAAATGAGCTGCGTTTATAAAAATTCGAGCTGCGTTGAACCTCTAACTCTACCGGTAGACCGACTAATTCTGGTTTATTTACTGGAGCTGTTTTTAAATGAATAGTCAGCTCAAAGGTTTCATTAACTCGAACAGGATTGCGATCAACAGTAGCCTTAACCGCTGAATTAGTAACTGCAGTTTCGGCTAGAAGAATATTAGAATAGATTATAAGAGATAATACTATCGACAGAGATTTAAGAGTACGCATTACCAAACCTTTTCTCCTTTTTCTTGAAGCTGTTTGTTTTGTTTTTGACGACGCTGATATTCCATATACATCTTCCTGCGTAGTAGACCACCGGGATCGTCTTTAATTTGCCGCAGCCATTGCTCTAGAACCTGTTTCTTCTCTTCTTCAGACATTTGCTCAAGTTCTTTAAGTTCTTGTTCCTGTTGTTCTTGCTGCTGCTGTTCGCTTTGTTGATCTTGCTGCTGTTGTTGTTGATCCTGTTCTTGCTGCTCTTGCTGTTGATCCGATTGCTGCTGATCCTGTTGCTGTTGTGATTGCTGTTGATCATCACTGTCTTGTTGTTCTTGCTCTTGCTCTTGTTCTTGCTGTTGTTTCAATAAATCTTCAACGAGCTTCTTATTAAATTCTGCATCCTCATGATTTGGCTGCATTTCCAGCACCTGCGTATAGGTCTGTATCGCTGGTTCAAACTGTCCTGCCTTGGCAAGAGCATTGGCACGATTATATAACGAGGTAGTATCCTCAGCCCTATTGGCATCAATAGCGGCTTGGTATTGTCCTGAACGATAGAGTGAAGCGCTTTTCCATGAGGCGTCTTGAAATAGTTGGGCGGCCTTATTATGTTGCTGTTTATTGAAGGCTTGTTGTGCTTGTTGGTTTGGTGTCAACCACAGGTCTTGCCAAATCTGAGTACCAGTAGAGGGCGGAGCCTGATTTACCACTTCAGTTGACTGTTCATTAACTTGTGCTGAAACAGTGGTTGGCTTAACCATAGGGATAATTAGGAATAAAAGACCAAATACCAAGCCTTTGCGAAATGCTAAGCTAGCAATAAGCAGGGCAGGCAATAATAGCCAAGGGCCAAATTCAATCCAGGTGTCCATTTGTAAGTCATCTTCAGTAGCGATGAATTCCTGCGGATTTTTGAGCTGGCTCATTAGGTAACGGATGTCTTCGTCACCAGCGCTAAGGGGACTGATAAATCCTCCAGCAGCCTTCGCTAAATCTTCCAGAACTGAGTAATTCAATGAGGGAATCACAATTTGTCCAGTAACACTATCCTTAAGGAACCCTTGATTATCAGGCAGTGGAATTGGTGCGCCATCGGCAGTTCCTACCGCAAGAATTGAAACTTGGTGCGGGCTAGTTACTAACAACTCTTTAGTATCAACGTAGTCATTGTCATCGACACCGTCAGTAATCCAAATTATTTGACCACTATAGACTCCAGCATTTGTGAGTAACTCATTAGCAAGTTCAAATGCCTTTGCAGGTTGGCTACCAAAGACTGGCATTAATGCCGGTGATAAAGGTGGAACCAATGTTGCTATAGTTTTAGCATCAGTTGTTAATGGGCTGATAGTGAAGGCATCACCGGCATAAACGATTAATGCAATTTGTCCTTCTTTAGTGCTTTCTAGGATATCGTTAATTTTATACTTTGCTCGGGTTAGTCGATTTGGCTCAAGATCAGTGGCTTGCATGGATAAGGATAGATCGAGTATTACAACCTTTGATAACTCCGTTTCGAACACTGGCAGGGGACGCTTTTGAAACGTAGGTCCAGCCATTGCGACAATACTCAATATCAGTCCCAGAATGAATAACCAATAGTAAGAAATGCTCGATTTTTGAACTTGCTTTTGCGATACCAATAAATGTTTTAAGAGATGTTCATCAATGACATTCGCCCATTGATTGTTCTTATTATTTGCTGACCAGTAATAATAACCAAGGCCGATTAGTGGTAACAGGCTGAATAACCAGTACGGTCGGAGAAAATGTAACTGGCCCATTAATTCAGATAGCATCTGCTTTACCCCTCGATGACCTGAATAACTGTGTCAGTGGAAAGCGCTCAAATATGAGTAATAGGCTAAGTATTAAGGCAAGCCCAAGTGGCCAATAAAACAATGCTTTAACTGGCCGAAAGGTCTCGGGATCATCTTCAACTGGTTCCACTTCATCTAAAATGGCATAAATAGCTTCAAGTTCTTTAATATCCCGAGCTCTAAAGTATTGACCATCTGTTGCTTCTGAGACTGCCTTGAGGGTTTTCTCATCTAAATCCTTTGAAGGATTTAGAGTCCGCTTACCAAAGAATGAATCGACTTCCATTGATTCAGCACCGACACCAATGGTGTATATTTTAATGCCTACTTGGCTTGCCAGTTCGGCTGCCTTGATAGGACTTACTGCACCGGTATTATTTTGCCCATCCGTTAGCAATACCAACACACGAGAATCGACTTGTCGTTGTTGTAATCGCTTAACTGCCAAACCTATCCCATCACCAATGGCTGTTCTTGATGCGCCAGCCAAACCGATGGCAGATTCATTCAGCATTGTTTTTACTGTATCTCTATCAAAGGTCAGTGGTGTTTGTAGATAAGCTTGCTCACCAAATAAGATCAAACCTATTCGATCGCCTTCACGGCGACTAATGAAATCATTTAAGACCGATTTCACAACATCTAATCGGTTTGCTTTTTGACCCTGTAGCTGTAGATCTGTTGCTTCCATACTGCCTGAGATATCAACAGCCAGTAATAGGTCTCGACCGGAAGAGGGCAGCTCAATTGGATCGCCTACATACTGGGGTCTGCTCGCTGCCAAAACTAATAACAGCCAGATAAGTATCATTAGTAAAGCTCTTAAACGTTGATTGTTTAATGGTTGCTGACTGTCTTGATGTAGACTTAGCCATTGTTTAAAAAATGGGGTACGCAATGCGAAACTGTCTTGATTAGAGACGGGTGAAAGCATCATACGAATGATCAAAGCTAAGGGTAAAACAAAAAGTACTGGCCACCAGAGGAACTCAAGCATGATTAGACTCCAGTTCAGTACCTTGACTGAGTATGGCAATACATTCTTCTATGCTATTTTTTAACTTGTCGAAGTCAGAAATCTGTATATTTCTTTGGTATGGTCCAGCAATTAATAACTCGATGGTAGATTGGTCAAATATTGGTTTTTGACATTGTGTATGAATGCTTTCAATCCATTCTTTACCCGTAAGACCAGCAACCTGTGATCTTGACGTCCGTTTGAGCATTAATCTTCTTAATAATTGTGAATACTGTTTAATTAACTGCCCAGAATCTTGTTCTGCTTGGTACTGCTGATTAATTGCTTGAAACATTGATGAGACATTTCGATAAAGCTGTTTATGTTGGTGTTTTTGCCAGAGCTTATAAACTAACCAAGAAATTGCAGCGATAACTAAGAAAATGATGAGCCACCAACCATAGGCGATGGGCCACCAGGATACTGAATCGGGTAGATGAATATCTCTTAAATTAGCGAGTGGGTCATTGGCATTCATCGACTAATCACTCTTGGGGTATTCGCAGCAGCTAGAACGATGGCAAGATCATCACTGGTAGTAAGTTCTTGAAATAATATCTTTTGTTGTTTAAAGATTGTATTTAAATCATCAAGGCGCTGTTGGTAGCTTTTAAAGTAGCGTTCTTGCATCTGTCCTTCACCAGTATTAATTCGCCCAACCTGTTGGCCATCTGTGACCGAGTAGTATCCTGAGGGAGGCAAATGATGATCCAGTGGATCAGTGAGTAGATAGGCTTGGATATCATTATGACGACAGAGTTGTCCCAAATGCCTTTGAGCATCCTTACTCATTTGCGTAAAGTCAGAAAAGAGGTAAATAAGACTGCCTGGTTTGGCTAATCTTCGCAATCTTCCTAAGCTTTGTTCAAAAGATGATTCGGCTGACTGTGCTACATTTATGGTACCTGAGTTTATTCTTTCTATCACTCGATTGTGTCGTTCAGTGAGTTTCTTTAAAAATGACAAGGCTTCTTTACGACGACCTGAGGGTCTATGTTCTAAGTGGTTTTTGTCATCAAATAGTACGCCACCGATTCTACTGCCGGCATTAATACATGCCCAAACCAATAGCGCCACTGCTCTGGCGGCAATGACTGATTTAAAAGCATTTTTAGAACCGAAGAATAGGTTAGGAGATTGATCGAGTAAGATAAATACTGGTCGCTCGCGTTCTTCTTTAAATAATTTGGTGTGTGCCTTGCCTGTTCTTGCGGTAACGCGCCAATCAATATTTCTAATATCATCACCCGGCTGATACAGACGGACTTCATCAAAGTCCATACCACGACCACGAAATTTTGAACGATATCCGCCAGCCAATGTAGAACTGACGTTATATTTACTGGCTAAATCTAATACTGATGCTTGCTGCCTAAGGGACAACAACTCATCAACTGTGAGATTTACTCCAAAATTTGGGTATGGCTGCATGCTTCAATACTTTTACAGTTATGGCACAGCGACGAGTTCTAATAGTCTGTCGATGACCTGATCGGTATCTACGCCATCGGCCTCAGCCTCATAACTCAATAAAATTCGATGACGAAGAACAGCATGGGCTACAGCCTGAATATCATCAGGAGAAACATAATCTTTATCTGCTAACCAAGCCTGTGCTCTGGCACAGCGGTCTAAAGCCATGGTTGCTCTTGGGCTGGCTCCGTATTCTATCCAACGCTCTAAATCTTTGTGGTATTTCTCAGGAGTACGGCTGGCAATAACAATTTCAACAAGGTAACGTTCTAATTCTGGGCTCATATGAATATCGAGTACAGCATCTCTGGCTTCAAATAGTGCGTCTTGCTTTAGTTCTTCCTCTGGTGCCACAGCCTGAGCATCGTGATGTGCTTCTTTGCGAGTAAGGCGCAAAATCTCATGCTCTGACTCAGAGTCTGGATAATTCACACGAACGTGCATCAAGAATCTATCTAACTGAGCTTCAGGTAGCGGATAGGTGCCTTCTTGCTCAATAGGGTTTTGGGTAGCCATAACCAGAAATAAGTCTGGAAGAGGATAGGTTTGACTGCCCACACTAATCTGTTGCTCTGCCATTGCTTCTAGAAGTGCAGATTGAACCTTGGCTGGTGCACGGTTAATTTCATCAGCGAGGATTAGATTGTGGAAAATAGGACCTTTTTGAAACTCGAAACTGCCTTCTTGAGGGCGAAATATTTCTGTACCTGTTAAATCGGCTGGGAGTAGGTCTGGGGTAAACTGAACACGATGAAAGTCGCCCTCAATAGCCTCAGCCAATTCCTTAATCGCACGAGTTTTTGCTAAACCCGGTGCGCCTTCAACCAGTAGGTGGCCATCTGCGAGTAAAGCGACAATTAAACTATCAACCAAGTCAGGTTGACCGATAATTCTAGTGTTCATATAAGAACGCAAATTGTTCATGTACTGTCTTTGATCCATTAGTTTTCCCTTCAAACATTTCAATGGTCTTTAAAGTAGGTGCGTATCATAGCTTTCCTGCCCTTTGATAGCCATAGTTTGGGGCTTTGTTATACTACAAATTTAGTATCTATTTGTTACAAAGAGTGATTTTAAACGAATATTTAAAACGACTGTTTGAATTTTGCCTGATCTAAGGTACAATGATGCTATTGTAAGAACCCTTAAACGCTGGATAACTCGATGACCAAAGATACAAAGAACACTACAAAAGCAAAAACCACTACGAAACCAACGAAAGCTAAGCCTGCGAAAACGAAGGTAACCAAAGCTAAGCCTGTATCAAGCACTAATCGTGTGGCAATCGTGGCCGGTTTAAGAACACCATTTGCTCGGCAAAGCACTGTCTATAAAGATATCTCAGCCATTGATTTAGGTAAGATGGTGGTCAGTGAGTTAATGCAACGAACTGATGTAGATCCTAAGGTAATTGAACGGCTGGTCTTTGGCCAGGTAGTCGTTATGCCTGAAGCACCTAATATTGCTCGAGAGATTGTGCTTGGCACCAGTTTAGATGTTGCTACGGATGCTTTTAGTGTTTCACGTGCCTGCGCTACAAGCTTTCAATCGGTTACATCAGTTGCACAAGCAATTGCTGCTGGAGAAATTGAGATTGGTGTTGCAGGTGGTGCAGATTCAGCTTCAGTAGTTCCTATCGGTGTTAGCAGACGTATGGCAAGCACATTGGTTGCTGTATCTAAGGCAAAAACCTTACAGCAACGCTTAAAGTTATTCAGTAAGTTATCTTTTAAGGATCTGTTGCCGGTGCCCCCATCTGCAAAGGAGCCATCTACTGGCTTAACCATGGGCCAAAATGCTGAGCAAATGGCAAGAGATAATGGTATTAGCCGTGCTGAACAGGATGAGTTTGCTCATAACTCACACTTAAAGGCAGCCCAAGCTTGGAATAATGGTCATTTGAACGATGAAGTGATGACCGCACATGTGGCACCATTTAAAGAGACACTTCGACAGGATAACAATATTCGTTTTGAGTCGAGCCTTGATTCTTATGCTAAATTGAGACCAGCCTTTGATAAGCCCTATGGTACTGTGACTGCTGCCAATAGCAGTCCATTAACTGATGGGGCGTCTGCCGTCATTTTAATGTCCGAAAAGCGCGCTAAAGCATTGGGTTTGGAACCTTTGGGTTTCATTAAAAGCTATGCCTTTAGCGCTAATACAGTTGAGAAAGACATGCTAATGGGGCCTTCTTATTCTTCACCAATCGCACTTCAAAGAGCGGGTTTATCCTTAAAGGACTTAACATTAATTGATATGCATGAAGCATTTTCAGCCCAGGTATTATGTAACTTAAAAGCATTCAGAAGTGACGATTTTGCTAAACAGATTGGTTTAGCGAGTCCATTAGGTGAGGTGGATATGGACAAATTTAACGTATCTGGTGGTTCAATTGCTTATGGACATCCATTTGCCGCAACGGGTACTAGAATGATCACTCAGAATTTGTACGAACTTAGGCGTCGAGGAGGGGGGATAGCTCTGACGACTGCCTGTGCCGCGGGCGGATTGGGTGCAGCAATGGTCTTGGAGGTGTAATCATGGCTAAGCGTAGTAGTTTTAATTTGAGTATTTCCGACGACCAAGTAGCTGAAATCAGTATTGATGTGGTCGGTGAATCACAAAACATTCTAAAAGCCACCTTTATAGAAGAGGTGAATGCCATATTTGACGAACTTGAAGAGCGTGAAGTAAAGGGGGTGATTCTAACCAGCGCCAAGCCTGATACTTTTATCGCGGGTGCGGACATTAATATGCTTAAAACCCTTGATACTAAGGAAGCTATTGCTGAGGTGGCTAATGCGGGATATGCGATATTAAACCGTATCGAGAATTTTAAAGTACCGGTCATAGCAGAAGTTCATGGCGCCTGTATTGGTGGCGGCATGGAATTATCTTTAGCCTGTCACGGCCGAGTAGCTAGTAATGATGATCTAACTCGTTTTGCCTTACCTGAAGTTCAGATAGGACTATTACCCGGTGGTGGTGGAACACAAAGACTTCCTGCCTTGGTAGGTATTGTAGAAGCACTGACAATCATGACTACTGGTCGTCAAATCAGGGCTAAAAAAGCCAAGTCTATTGGCCTGATAGATAAGCTGGTGACTAAGACCTATTTACGCCAAGCATCACTCGATCTAATCGATGCGCTCAGCCAAGCTAAGATTCAGCGTAACAGCCTATCAAATAAAGATTGGCTCAAACCGACTAAGCTGATAAACCATACGCTTAACAATCATTTGGTACAATTCGCACCGGTTCGAGACTTTATTTTAGATAAAGCTAGAAAGCAGGTATTGGCTAAAACTAAAGGCAAGTATCCCGCACCATTAAAAATTATTGATTGCGTAGAATCTTGGGCAAAAGGCAATAAAATCAAAGGCTTTGAGACTGAAGCTAAAGGATTTTCTGAGCTTGTGTTGAGTCCTGAAGCAGAGCAATTGATGGGTTTATTTTTTGCCATTACTGATTTAAAGAAAGAAAAGTTTATTACCGGTAAGACAAAACCTAAGGCAATACATAGTCTAGGTGTTATTGGTGGCGGTCTGATGGGTTCAGGCATCGCATTGGTGTCAGCTGAAAAGGCAAAGGTTAGTGTTCGTGTTCAAGAAATGACCGATCAAGCGATTGACTCATGTTTGGCTTATAGTTGGAAACATCTGTCATCTAAAATGAAAAAGCGCCGTCTTAAACCGGCTGATGCACGTTTAATACAGGGCAGAATTACAGGTACACTTGATTACAGTGGTTTTTCACGTCTAGGGCTCGTTATTGAAGCAGCCTTTGAATCATTAGAAGTGAAGCATGAAGTCATTAAAAATATTGAAAAACATGCGCCTAAAGACGTCATCATAGCGACAAATACCTCATCTATTCCAATTGCTGAAATAGCTGCTGGTGCGAAAAAGCCAGAGAATGTTATCGGTATGCACTATTTCTCACCAGTCGAAAAAATGCCGCTGCTTGAAATAATCAAAACGGAACAAACCTCAGACAAAGCAATTGCAACTGCTGTTGATTTTGGTCGTAAACAAGGCAAAACAGTAATCGTGGTATCCGACGGCGCGGGTTTCTATACCAGTAGAATACTTGCAGCCTATCTGAATGAAGCGGCACACATCTTATCTGAAGGCGTTGCTGTCGATAAGATTGATCAAGCAATGGTTAATTTTGGTTTCCCTGTTGGGCCTTTTACCCTAGTGGATGAGGTGGGAATTGATGTTGCCAATAAGATCCTTCCAGTGCTACAAAATGCCTTTGGTGAACGGATGAATGCGCCTGATAGTTTTGACAAGCTCATCGCTGCAGGTCGACTAGGTAAGAAAGTTGAAAAAGGTTTTTATGATTATCAATTCGAAGGTGATGGCCCTAGACCTGTTGATCCTAGCCTTTATAATGATCTTGGTGTACAACCAAACAAGACTATGTCTGAGCAGGAAATTCAGGAACGTTGTCATCTGATTTTACTCAATGAAGCAAGCCGTTGTTTAGAAGAAGGGATACTCACAAATCCACGAGATGGTGATATAGGCGCTATATTTGGATTAGGCTACCCACCGTTCTTAGGTGGACCTTTCAAGTATATGGATTCTAGAGGCCTTGATGCAATAAAAGCGAGTCTTGATGCGCATCAGAAAATTGATGATAAGCGATTCTTATCAAGTGACATAATTTCTACTAAAAGTTCTGAAAAATCATGCTATTATTAAAACTAAGTAGGTGATTAAAGATCACCAGTAACTTAGTTTACTGGATACAGCATGAAGGTAATGATTGTCGAAGATGACCGTGCGGTCATGATGTTGACCTCAGCTTACATCAAATCATTCGGGCATGAGGTAATTCCTGCTGTGGATGGTGAAGAAGCACTTGAGAAGTTCGATCCCAATACCATAAACATCGTGATTATGGACTACATGCTTCCTGGTATCGATGGTCTTGAGACCACTAGGCGTCTGCGAGAAATTTATGAGGGAGAATGGTTTCCGATAATATTTCTTACTTCTTCTGCTGATGATGCGCACCTTTCCAAGGCGTTAGAAGCGGGTGGGGATGATTATTTAAACAAGCCCGTAACGCCGGTTGTATTAGAAGCAAAGCTTAAGGCGATGCAGCGTATAGTCACAATGCAACAAGAACTCCTAGAAGCTAATAAGCGCATGGAACAACTGAGTTATCTTGACGGATTAACTCAGATTTATAATCGTCGCGGCTTTGATCGTTCAATCTCAACTGAGTGGAAACGAATGCGCCGTGATAATAATGAGCTCTGCCTGCTTCTCATCGACGTTGATTACTTCAAAAAATATAATGATCATTATGGGCATCAAGCGGGTGATGATTGTCTCAAGGTTGTAGCAAAAGCAATTGAGCGCGTTTTATTTCGACCTGCAGATATTGCTGCCCGATACGGTGGTGAAGAATTCGCCATCTTATTACCAGGCACTGACTTGGCAGGCGCATCGCTTGTAGCAGAACGAGTACTACAGACTATCCATGAGCAAAATATCTCACATGAGTATTCAGATATCTCTGATAGGCTTTCAGTGAGCATTGGTATTGCGATAAGTAATAAGAGTGCTAATAATAATATTCTAAAACTTATTAAATCTGCGGATGAAGGTCTCTATGAGGCAAAAAATTCTGGTAGAAACCAATACTTTCCTGCTCAAAAATAATTTCTTCGTAAAAGTTGATCCTGACGGTTGACAGAAAAATTTGTAAAGGTTATCTTCGACCTATGATAAAACTTTCTCAAAACACATTATTTTGGTGGCACGCTGATTGATAGCGGGTCTTGTTGTGTTTCGAACTTAAATAAACAAAACCCGCAGAGATGCGGGTTTTTTGTTGATTCCGGGCCCGCTCTTACCAAGTGGGCCTTTTAAATTGTGAATCAACCAAAGGAATAACAAATGATCATTGTATTGAAAGCTCATGCTACTCAAGAGCAAGCAGAAAAATTATTGGCTATGATTGAGTCTAAGGGCTTGGAACCGCTGTATTTACCTGGCGAAGAACGTACAGTCTTAGGTGCATTGGGCGATGAACGTAAGTTGGGCGAATTGCATTTAGAAAATCACCCTGATGTAGATACAGTCAAACAAATCTTAAGCCCATATAAGAAAGTTTCTCGTGAACTGCACCCAGAAGATACAGTGGTTAATGTTGACGGTACGCGATTCAGTGAAGAAGGATTTGTTGTTATTGCTGGACCCTGTGCAGTAGAAAGTGAGCAACAGATCCAAACAGTGGCAAAAGGTATCAAGGAACGTGGTGCGAATCTTCTGCGTGGTGGAATATTTAAACCTAGAACAAGCCCTTACAGCTTTCAAGGATTAGGTCTTGATGGATTAGAAATGTTTTCTCAAGCCGCATCATCGAATCAATTAGGTACTGTAACGGAAGTAACGGATGTCGAAGAAGTTGCTCAGTTAGATGGCAAAGTTTCTATGTTTCAAATTGGTGCTCGAAACATGCAAAATTTTAGATTATTGAAAGCTGTTGGACAAACCAAGACCCCGGTACTTTTAAAACGTGGCATGTCAGCCAAAATTAATGAGCTATTATTAGCGGCGGAGTACATTGTTGATAACGGTAATGAGCAGGTGGTGCTTTGTGAGCGCGGTATTAGAACCTATGAGACTGCAACTAGAAATACACTCGATTTAAATGCAGTGGCATTGATGAAGCAAAAATCCCACCTGCCTGTTGTGGTGGATCCCTCACATGGTACTGGGGTTAGAGAGTTGATTATACCCATGTCAAAAGCAGCGGTTGCAGCAGGTGCGGACGGTATAATCGTTGAAGTTCATCCCGATCCTACTATTGCACTATCAGATGCTCATCAACAGCTTTCACTCGATCAATTTGGTGATTTGATGCGTCAAATAGAGCCATTTGTTAAAGCCGCAGGGAGAACCTTAAGATGAGCCAAGCTGGCTTTCAAATATTAAGTAGACGTTTGGACGCAGATCCAAATGCCATGTCTCTTTTCCAAGCCTGTGAGCCGCTAAGTGATTCAGAACACCGATTACTTCTCGAATCGTCAGAAGCCGGTTCAAATGGTAAACAACAATCAATTTTATTTCTTGAATCTGCGTTAATTCTTGAGGCTAGAGGCTTTGAGGTTACAGTAATGGCTAAGACCGAGAATGGTCAGCAGGCGTTAGATGTTTTATCAGCCACATTAAATGCACAGCAAACATCTGAAATATCAGTTCAGGTGATTTCAAATGAGTTGCTCAAAATTTCCTATCTCGATAGCCGCATATTAGCTGAAGAAGAACTGCGCAAGAAACGTCTAACCAGTCTGGATGCAGTGCGCAAGGTTTTGAGTGTTCTGGCAACTGGCTCTGGTATGGATGCTGAAAAACTAATTGCCGCGGGTGTGGTGGGATATGACTATGTCAATGTACTTGAACAGTTACCCGATATGCCAACAACCGAAGAAGATTTTCCTGACTATATACTGTTGATTGCGGATAGCCAGATTATGCTCGATAAACAGTCCAAGCGAGCAGAGATACGGCAGATCATTTTTAATGGCCCGAATGCTGAACGAATTAAAGGGCGCGCGAGAGGACGGATAGCCAAATTAGAAGCGATAATAAAATCTACCAAAGGTGCATTTAAACTGCCTGATAATCGACAAGTCGATATAGATTTTGACAAAATAGCTGCACAGCCATCTCGTGATGACTTTAAAGATCAGATTGGTCAATTAAAAGAGGCCATAGATGAGGGCCGTATTTTTCAAGCAGTAGTCAGTCGAAAATTTAGCCTAGATTGCGATAATCCTGAGCTAGCCTATCAGGTGTTAACGCAACAGAACCCAAGCCCTTATCAGTTTTATTTGCGCCTTGGTAAATACACTTTATTTGGCGCATCACCTGAATCTAGTCTTCGCTTTGATTCTAAAAGTAGAACTATTTCAATTATGCCAATTGCAGGTACACGTGGCCGTGGTAGAAACCCAGATGGTAGTATCAATTTGGAGTTGGATTCGCGATTGGAAGTGGATCTAAAACTTGATGAGAAAGAACTAGCAGAGCATTTAATGTTAGTTGATTTGGCACGCAATGATTTGGCCAGAATTGCCGTTACGGGCAGTCGCCATGTCAGTGAATTAATGGCTATTTATCGTTATGCCTCGGTGATGCATATGGTGAGTCGGGTTGATGCCCAGTTAGCCGATGATTTAGACGTATATCATGCCTGCCAATCATGCTTTCATATGGGCACACTCAGTGGTGCACCTAAAGCAGAGGCAATGGCCTTAATTTCAGAAATAGAGAAAAAACCAAGAGGTGCCTATGGTGGTGCGGTTGGATATTTCACTGCAGCAGGTGATATGGATACGGCGATTGTGATCCGTTCGGCACTGATGCAAGCGGACAAGGCTGTAATTACAGCGGGTGCTGGCGTTGTATATGATTCTGACCCTGATATGGAAGTGCAAGAGACTGAGCTTAAAGCGAGTTCTGTAATAAGAGCCATACAGGTGGCTAAGCAGCTAGCTCAAGGACCGGGAGAATAAAATGTCAGATCAAGCTTTAAAGGTTGTGTTAATTGATAATAGGGACTCCTTTAGTTTTAATCTATTTGATGAGTTGGCACGCTTAGGTTGCGAGATAAAAACCTACCAAAATTACGTACCTGTAGAACAGATCGTTGCACTCTACGAACAAGGAGAGATGGATATGTTGCTCATTTCACCTGGCCCTGGAAATCCTGATAGCTCTGGTTGCTGCCTGGGATTGGTTGATGCACTAATGGGTAAGGTAACTGTTGCAGGGATCTGCTTGGGACATCAAGTAATTGTCCAAGCGTTGGGAGGTGAGGTTGGGCAGTTTGCCAAGGTGGTTCATGGCAAGAGCTCCAATATAACCCATAATGGGACAGGCTTATTTGAAGGCTTGAGTAGCCCGATGAAAGTCGCCCGGTATCATTCACTCTCTGCTCGTGATGTGCCTGAATCATTAGCGGTGACCGCAGATTGCGATGGAGTGCCAATGGCAATTGCCAATGCGGAGGAAAGTATCTATGGTTTTCAGTTTCATCCTGAATCGATACTGACTGTATCAGGAAGCCAACTGCTGGCGAACTTGATGACGGCGGCACAAAGGTTCAAGGAGAATGCGAAATGAATCAAGGCACACAACTGAATATAAAAACAATTATGCAGGACTTGTTTCAAGGCCAAGACTTGTCGTCAGAACAAAGCTCTGAATTATTTGAAAATATGCTTGCCGGGAACTTATCTGATATAGAAATTTCTGCGGTCTTAATGGCACTCAAGATCAAAGGCGAAACAGGTACCGAAATATCTGCATTGGTTAATGTTTTAAGAGCGCGTGCAAACCCTATAAATAGACCTTCTGGACTATTTGCCGATTGCTGCGGAACAGGTGGAGACGGCCTGAAAACATTTAATGTCTCAACCGCAGCGGCCTTAACCGTCGCTAGTTGTGGTCTTTCTGTTGTTAAGCATGGTAACCGTGCTTCTTCATCACCCTCTGGCTCAGCAGATATTATAGAGCGTTCAGGAGTGCCATTGAATGCGACACCAGAGCAAACCATGGAACTGCTCTTTAAACACAAATTTTGCTTCTTATTTGCCCCTGCCTATCATCCCTTGGTTGGACAGGTTATGCCGGTAAGAAAAACATTGGCTACCGCAACGATTTTTAATTTAGCGGGACCACTTGCAAACCCGACCGTACCTGAGATTCAATTGATGGGTGTCTGTGATCAAAAGCTTTTAAAACCAATGGCGGAAGTATTGCAAAACATTGGCTGCAAGAAAGGTTTAGTTGTGTATGGTTCTGGTCTTGATGAAATAGCCTTGCATGATGAGACACTGGCCATTTTGGTCGAGCCAGATTCAATGACGGAAATGGTTATCACACCGGAATCATTGGGTGTCACAAGACAAGCACTTGATAGCATTCAACTGCATGATGATGACCCCAAAGAAGTATTTGATGCGGTCGTTTCTGGCCAAGCCTCTGAAGCAAAATTAGATATGGTGGCGATTAATGCCGGTATGGTGCTTTGGTTGGCCGGCAAGGCTGAGGAGCAAAATGAAGCGGTGGCAATGGCCAAGAATGCATTAGTGAATGGCAAGGTTTCTGAAACGCTTAATGCTATTGCTCAAAGCTGTTCGAAATGGAGCTAGGTTAAATGGCCACAACTGTATTAGAAGAAATTGTACAGCAGCGAAGAAAACGGCTGGCGGAGTCTGCGTTTCAGATACCTGAGTGTCAGCCGTCTGAGCGCTCGATGTTTGACTCAATTAAGCAATCGGACACAGGCATTATCTTTGAGTGTAAAGCTAAGTCTCCCTCAAGAGGCGTATTATCAGACAATTACCAGCCGGCACTGATCGCTACAAACTACGCGCAATTTGCCTCTGGCATTTCTATATTAACCGAGCCAGACTATTTTGCCGGTAGTTATGAACACTTAGAAAGCGTAAGGGCAGCAGTTGATACGCCTTTGTTATGTAAAGATTTTGTGGTCTATGAACAGCAGATTTATTTGGCTCGGTCTAAAGGTGCTGATTGTATTTTATTAATGCTTTCGGTGATATCAGATGCATTTTGGAAAACTAGTCAACAACTGGCTGATGAGCTTGGCTTAGATACAATCACCGAGGTGCATAATCATCAAGAACTTCAGAGAGCGATACAGTTAGGTGCAAAAATCATTGGTATTAACAATCGAGATTTACACAGCCTAACAACTAACTTAGATGTGACTCGTGAGCTTGCTCCATTAGTTCCAAAAGATAGATTATTGATTAGTGAGTCTGGCATTGGCAGTTATCAAGATTTACGTTCATTAGCACCACTGGTTGACGGCTTTTTAATTGGTACTTCTATGATGCAGTCGGCAAGCCTAGAACAGGCTTTACGGCGGCTAATTTATTCAGAGGTAAAGGTCTGCGGACTCACCAATGCTGAAGATGCTAAATTAGCCTATGACTGTGGCGCAAGTTGGGGCGGGTTAATTTTTACCGAACAGTCGCCTAGGTTCGTTCAAGCCGCAGAGATAAAGTCATGGGTCAGCGAACTACGGATGCCTATGGTTGGGGTATTTATGGACCAAACTATTGAACAAGTATGTTCCACAGCAGAACAGTTATCTTTAGCTGCGATACAACTACACGGTATAGAATCACCTGAATATGTCTCTGAATTAAAAATATGCTTGGCTGATGGTATTCAAATATGGAAGGCAATATCAGCATCAGATACTGATGACAACTATCCTAGTGCCGGACAACTTGAAACCCTAGTTGAGGAGTGGAAATCAGTAGGAGTTAATAAAGTTTTGGTTGATAAGCCAAAACAAGGATCAGGTCATGATTTAGATTTAAATCATGTTGCTGGCATGAAAGATGTCATGTTAGCTGGTGGCCTAGATGCTGATTCAGATTTAGTGTTGTCAGAGCAACGTCTGGCTGGGATTGATATCTGCTCTGCATTAGAACAAAGTAAAGGTATAAAGGATCCACAAAAGGTAGTACATTTTTTTAATACGATTAGAGTGAAAACACGCCATGAATAATGCGAACAAAAGAGAATATTTTGGAAATTTCGGTGGAATGTTTGTACCCGAAATTTTAGTGCCAGCGCTGCAACAACTACAACAGGCATTTTATGATTCGCTTGAAGATGCAGATTTTATGGAACAATTGAATATTCTACTCAGTGATTTTGCGGGCCGTCCAACCCCTGTTTTACATTGTAAAAATTTAAGTAAAATTGGCAATGCGGACATATTCTTCAAACGGGAAGATTTGCTTCATGGTGGAGCACATAAAACCAATCAGGTCTTGGCTCAGGCATTATTAGCAAAGCGTATGGGCAAGAATCGAATAATTGCTGAAACTGGCGCTGGTCAACATGGCGTTGCCTGTGCCATGGTTTGTGCCTTACTCGATATGGAATTAGTGGTGTATATGGGTGCCAAAGATGTAGAGCGCCAGCAGCCCAATGTCCAAAGAATGAAACTACTCGGTGCAGAAGTGATACCCGTAGCGATTGGCTCTAGCTCACTGAAAGACGCGATTAACGAAGCGCTCAGAGACTGGACTGCGTCTTATGATGACACACATTATTTAATTGGTACTGTGGCTGGCCCGGCGCCATTTCCAGAAATGGTGGCACGTTTCCAACGTATTATAGGTGATGAGGCACGTCAACAAATGCTTGATAAGACTGGACGCCTTCCAGATGAAGCAATCGCCTGTGTTGGGGGTGGTTCCAATGCCATTGGTTTATTCCAAGCATTCTTAGCGGACCAAGCGGTTGCCTGTGTTGGTGTAGAAGCCGGAGGCTTGGGTATGGAAACCGATCATCATGGTGCCACTCTAAACAAGGGCAAAGAAGGAATATTCCAAGGTTGTTTAACTAAAATATTACAGGATGATGATGGCCAAATACAGGAGTCATTTTCTGTATCTGCAGGCTTGGATTACCCGGGCATAGGGCCACAGCATGTGGACTTACAAAAGCAAGGTCGAGCCAACTATGTGGCGGTTAATGATGATCAAGCTATAGCAGCAAGTTTGAAAGTAACTCATGATGAAGGGATTATTCCTGCGCTGGAATCGTCACACGCAATAGCCTATGCAATTGAACGGGCTAAAAATCATCCTGAGGATGAACAGAGGCTGTGTTTGTTAGTTAATCTGTCTGGTCGAGGGGATAAAGATTTGAACACAGTCCTAGCTCGTATAGGAGTGCAGTAACATGAGCCAACGATATGATGTACTTTTTGAGCAATGTAAAGAACAGAATCGCTTAGCCTGGATCCCCTTTGTGATGTTGGGGTATCCAACGCTGGACAAAAGCTATGAATACATATTAAACCTCATTGATGCTGGTGCCGATGCTTTAGAAATAGGCATTCCATTTTCAGATCCAGTCGCCGATGGACCGGTGATTCAAGAAGCCGCAAGGGTTGCACTGGAGCAGGGAATTACCGTTGCTCAATGTTTGGCTACACTTGCCAAGGTTCGAGATAAGCATGCTGCTGTTCCAATGGGGTTATTGATCTACGCTAACTTGGCCTATCGACCGGGTATCAGTAATTTTTACAATCATGTTGCACAATCAGGTGTTGATTCTGTTTTGATTGCAGATGTTCCTGGCATAGAAGCAGAACCCTTTGCTGAGGCGGCCTATGCGGCTGATGTCGATCCGGTTTTCATTGCTCCGCCCAATGCCAGTGAACAGAGTTTAGAGCTTCTGGTTAAGTATTGTCGTGGTTATACCTATGTGGTGAGCCGTGCAGGAGTAACAGGCAATCATCAGCAAGTAGAATACCCCTTGGACGTGTTGCAAGAATTGAAAACTCGCCAAGCTCCCCCAGCTGTTTTAGGCTTTGGCATCAGCCAACCAGAGCATGTTGTTAAGGCGGCGGAACTAGGCTTTGCTGGTGTAATTTCTGGTACAGCTGTTATTAAAATCATGCAACTAGACCCCGATAATGCAGGGCCTGCATTAATGAAGTTTAGTCGTTCTATGCGTGCAGCCTGTGAGTGATTAAGTGATGATAAATATTCAATTAGACTCCGTTAATAAGAGCACAAAGGTGGCGTTACCTGGAAGTAAGTATATTGCTAACCGTCTTGTTGTTTTAGCTGCACTGAGTGATGGTGTTTCTAACTTTTTCAACGTACCAGATAATGATGATATTAAAACTGCAATAGATGGCTTGAGCAAGTTCGGTGCGCGGTTTAATCGCAGCGGTACAACACTAGAATGCCAAGGAATTTCGACAGGGTCTATCTCAGCTACTGATGAAATTTATACGGCACACAGCGGTACGTTTTCTCGTTTTATTGTTGCTGTCGCAGCATTGTCTAATGAATGGGTTGCGATTCGCGGTAGTGATAAAATGAACAGTCGTCCTATGGCTGATATGTTTGAAGCACTGCGTAATTCTGGTGTTGAGATTAATGCTGATGTAGGAGAGACATTACCAATAAAAATTAAAGGACCTCTGGCTAACCATGTTGTCGCGATATCAGGCGGAGTGAGTAGTCAGTATATTAGCGCTTTATTACTCACTGCTTGTCGACTTACCGATGGATTGGAACTTCGTTTAACAACAGAACCTGTTTCAAAGCCCTATATAGAAATGACGATTGACCTGATTAATTCATTCGGTGTCGAGGTTGAGATTAGTACTGATTTTCGCCAGTTTAGCATCGCCGCAGGGCAGCGCTATCAACCTCAAAATGTACAGATACCAACTGATCCATCATCTGCATCCTATTTCTTAGCCTATGCAGCTATCACTGAATCACATATCTGTTTAGAAAATTATCAACCAGAAAAATCACTACAGGGTGAGGCTAAGTTTTCTGAGGTACTCACTGCCATGGGTTGTAAAATATGGCAGGATGAAGCGGGCTACCATTGCCAAGGTCCAGAACGACTTCAAGGCGTCAGTGTGGATATGGGTGATATGCCGGATGTGGTGCAAACTCTAGCTGTAGTAGCAGCATTTGCAGAAGGTGAAACCCATATTGATAATATTGAAAACTTGGCCTTTAAAGAATCGAATCGTATTGAAGATACGGCAACAGAACTGAGAAAATCAGGTTTAGAGGTACAAACAACGGTTGATTCGATGACAATTGTTCCGAAACCATTGCAAAGTGCCTGCTTTGATACTTATGATGACCATCGCATGGCTATGAGCTTAGCATTGATGGCCGCGAAGGTAAGTGGCATCTCAATGCGGGACCCTATGGTGGTTTCTAAGTCATTCCCAAGCTATTGGGATTATTTAGAGCAGTTGGGTTTCAAACTAACAACAAAATAACAACAGGATTAAAACATGGCAGGGGATACATTAGGGCAATTATTTCGAGTAACCAATTGGGGGGAATCCCATGGGCCTGCCATCGGTGCAGTGGTAGAAGGATGCCCAGCTGGATTAGAACTATCGATTGCTGATATTCAACCTGCCTTGGATCGAAGAAAGCCGGGTCAGAGTAAAATTGTTACTCAACGCAAAGAAGCGGATCAGGTGCAAATACTTTCGGGTATTGTTGATGGCAAGACAACCGGAACAGCCATTAGTTTAATGATCGAAAACCAAGATCAAAAATCTAAAGATTATTCAAATATAGCCAATTTGTATCGTCCCAGTCATGGTGACTTTACCTATCAACAAAAGTACGGCATTCGTGATGTTGCAGGTGGTGGTAGAACATCGGCAAGAGTTACTGCGAGTTCAGTTGCTGCTGGAGCCATTGCTGAGAAAGTCTTAAAGTTGAGGCACGGTATTGAAATTACTGCATGGGTAGAATCGGTCGGTGATATACGCTTTAGCACGGATCCGGAGTCGGTAACACGAGCGCAGGTGGAAACCAATATTGTACGCTGCCCTGATGCTGAAATTGCAGACAAAATGATTGCTCGTATTGAACAGGTGAGAAAGCAGGGCGATAGTATCGGTGGCGTTGTCACATGCTGTATTAAGAATATCCCCATTGGTCTTGGTGAACCTGTGTTCGACAAATTGGAAGCCGACCTAGGTAAAGCGATGCTGTCAATTAATGCCAGTAAAGGATTTGAATTTGGTTCTGGATTTCATGGCACAGAATTATTAGGCTCAGCGCATAATGATAAATTTGTCAACTCAGAATCTGGTGTGGAAACAACCTCTAATCATTCGGGTGGTATTCAGGCGGGTATCTCTAATGGGATGCCAATTTATTTTAGAGTGGCTTTTAAACCGGTAGCAACAATACTGCAAAAACAGCTCACTGTTGATAAAGAGGGCAATGAGGTTGAATATCACGCCAAAGGCAGACATGATCCTTGCGTGCTACCCAGAGCTGTACCCATTGTTGAAGCAATGGCGGCGCTAGCACTGTGCGATCATTCTTTAAGACAGTTCGGTAGTCATTATTCAGAAAATGATTAATCTTTAGTCGTTTGTGACTTCTTTTTTAATTCAAGTCCAAGTTCTTGACCTCGCCAACGTGCAAACATGGATGCGCCAGCAAGCCAGCAGGCTGTCAATAGTAACTCAATTGTTGCCAATCCTTGTTCCTTGGGCGTGGATATTAAAGTCGTCAAGGCTTGGCTTAAGTAGAACACCGCCAAAAATCCAGACCAAGCATAGGTGAACGGTTTATTTCTTAATATGCCTACTAGGGGAAATAACAATGGGCTGAACCAAAGAATGGTGGTGGCGGATTTTGACAATAACTCGGGTGGTGAGAGTATCCAAATCCATAACGGGATAAGTATCAAAGTGCCTAGGTAGCCAACCAAAGTTAGGTTTCTTGCATGACGTGTATTTGTTTCCATTAGTTCGATTGTCTCAGTTTGTATGCAATATCAGCCAGTCTTTTACCCTGTGCCCTACAGAGACGAATTTCTTCTTCTGAAAGTGCTTGATTACCCTTTATGCCTGATACATGACTACTGCCATAAGGTGTGCCTCCTGTGGTTGTTGTAGCCAAGTCTGTTTCTGAATAGGGTATACCAGAAACTAACATTCCGTGGTGCATCAATGGCAGCATCATACTTATAAGAGTCGTTTCTTGTCCACCGTGCAAAGTGCTTGAGGAAGTAAAAACTGCCGCAGGCTTACCTGCGAGCTTGCCTGATAGCCAAAGTGATGAGGTTGAATCAATAAAATATTTTAATGCAGCAGCCATATTTCCAAAGCGGGTTGGACTGCCTAATGCAAGACCGTCTGCATTTTGCAGATCTTCTAGGCTTGCATAGATATCACCTTGGTCTGGTATATTTTCTTCGATTGCTTCCACTGTACTCGATACAGCAGGGACGGTGCGGATCTTTGCCTCAACCTGTCCATGAGATTCAATACCGCGCGCAACTTCATAGGCCATATTGCGAGTTGCGCCATGAGTGGAATAATACAGAACTAGAATAGAACAGCTCATCAGAGAATGTCCAATACATGCTCGGGCGGTCTACCGATGGCCGCCTTGTTCCCATTAACGACAATGGGCCGTTGCATTAGCTTTGGCATGCCGACAATAGCATCAAGTAACTGATCATCTGTTAAATTCGGATCCTTAATGTTATTGTCCTTATAATCGGCTTCTGAGGTTCTGATGATATCTCTGACTTCTAGGCCAAGCATACCGAGCAGATCCTTTAATTGTGTTTTGCTGAGTGGTTGCTTAAGATATTCAATAATTGCAGGCTCTAATCCTTGCTCTTCTAGCAATTGTAATGTCTGTCTTGATTTTGAACAGCGCGGGTTATGATATATTGTCAGCATTAGCGTTCCTTGATTACATTTTTACTGGGGATTATACCGTATGAATCAGCGGTTCAAAGCCTTGATACTATTTATTCGATATTTGTTCGATCAAATACGTCAGCATAATGTATTTAATCTATCATCCACACTGGCCTTTACTACGCTTTTGGCATTTGTGCCGCTATTTACTGTTGTATTTGCTTTTCTTTCCAGTTTACCCATTGCAAGAGATGTTGCGGTCGATATTAATCACTTTGTACTGACCTATTTTATTCCAGAAATTGGCCCTGAAATAGAAGAAGTTCTATCGGGGTTTATTCAAAATGCGATGCGCATGCAATTAATTAGTTTTATCTCCCTTCTGGTCACTGCACTGATGTTGATAGCGACCATTGATAAGGCGATGCATGAAATTTGGCATGAAGCACGTAAGCGGACGGCATTGGGTTCATTGTTTATTTACTGGCTAGTACTCATTATCACACCATTAATGCTAGCAACAAGCATTGCAATTAGCTCATACGTTAGTACTTTGAAGTGGTTTGACGAAGTTCCTGAACAGATTGGTGTGATGTGGACACTCATTTTACCTTGGCTATCCAGTACCATTGGATTGACGCTTTTATATCAGGTGATACCCAGTGCCGCAGTAAAATTTCGACATGCTTTATTTGGCGCCATGTTTGCCGCATTATTATTCGAATTGAGTAAACGTTTATTCAGCCTATATATTGCCCATTTCCCTGTCCAAGAAGCTATTTTTGGTGCCTTGGCTGTGTTTCCATTGTTTTTGATCTGGCTTTTTGTCGCATGGCTTGTGGTGTTATTGGGTGCAGAGGTGTGTCATGCATTAGGCGTATCTATGAGAAGGTGGGTTATTTCTTCTCCCGCACAATCACGTCATCCAAACTAGGTTTTAGTGATTCAGCGCGTTTTCTTGCTTCTTCCTCATCTTGAAAGTCTTCAGCGTAGGTGCCTGGAGTAGAGTTTAGATTTATGACTTCCTCTTCATTATCTAACGGTTGCTCTTCAACTTCCTCAGCATTCATTGTTAGCGGATTAAAATCTTGTTGAAAGAAAAAACGATCCACTGACATGGTTGAAGAAACTTTCTTTCGGGCGTGAATATTTTGTACTTCTTCACCAATTTGCATGCGCATAGCTCTGGCTTCAACGTATATACCTGGTGCTGTGATTACCGTTGGAGTGGATAATCCTTCGACTTTTTCACCTGACAGCATAATGGCAGGTTGAAAACGGGTTTCAAGAATATTACCTTTTCTTGCCTGAAGTTGTACGGGTTGAATTTCGCCATTGAGAAACTGAACACCTACCTTGGTTCCCGCTCTTTGACTACCTGTAATCCAACAGATTACCCCAAGATGCCATGCTTGAACTTTGGGTGCATTATTATCCTGTATCGACTGACGAAGACAAACGAGCTGACCAACATCAAGATCTCTAACCTTTTCATCACTAAGGCGTATGCAAATGCCACCGTTACTGTTGTTTACAGTATTCCAGTCGGACTCAATAATGGTTCGTTTTGCTTCATCTATTTCATTTTGTCTTTGTTCTATACTGCCCGGCTGTAGTGGATCAAGCAGGCTTAATACAGTATGAATATTGACAAGGCCCCAAATAACTTCCATTCGGCTAATGATTGGGTATCGAGATGATTGTCTAATCTGTTTCATTTCCCAACTTGCCAGCAAATCTTCTAATAGATAGGTTGCTTTTTTAGCCACAACATTTTTACTAAAGCATCGGTCGGGGCTTTTACCAGTAGACTGAACTTCTTCGATTTGATGGCGGATGTAGAGATTGACTTGATTTGTTAGAATGAAACGTTGTTTGGTATGTTGCACACTTTCTGGCAATTCCTTCATAGCCAAGGGTTTGTCATCATGTGTTAAATCAATAACAAAACAATTTTTTTCTGAGAAATCTTCCGGATCTTCACTTAAAACTGCCTTGCCAATCCAGTGTCCTAAATAGGCAAATACTTCCCAATGATCACCGCGTTTTAAGTGATATGGATTCGATAGTGCAATTAAACAGTTTCTTAGGAATGTTTCTTCTATTATGGCAAAACAGTTATGGGTGTGAGAAACATCATTCTTTAATTCACTTATATCCTTTGCTTCTGCATAGTGATAAATCTGATAGATCTCAGACCAAACATGCATCGGAATAGGCGAATACATCTCATAACTTTCTAATAGCATTAAACCTAAATAGTGCAGCGCCATATTAATTGCATTAGCCAGGTCTTTATTTTTTCCAAACAACTTTTTCTTGGAAGCAAATTCCGTAACGGAAATTTTATAACCGAAGGACATTTCAGTGGTTAATTGATTTAATTCGGCCAACTCATTGGGTGGCGGATGTTTGCCTTTAAACGGGCCTGAATGCATCAATGGTCGATAAAAATGATGGATTTTTTCATAAGCTTTATCCAATAGCTTCATGAGCTTGACTCGTTGTGCTATCGGTAACTCTGTACGATTCAGATTCATTGCAGCATCGCGAACCATTGGAACAAATTTAGTCATGTTTCCAGAGGGTAAACCTTCCAACCAATACGACAGTTGCTCAAAGTCAGTTTTCACCAACAAAAAGGTTCCCGGATTTTGGGAAGGGAAGGTTAATTTCAATGCTTGCATGGTATCAGTTAGTAATCCATTTCGCTGATTGTTATATATATTGTTTTTAATGTAATATCTGGGACTTAAAAATACAATGGTTAAGGTTAAATTTGTGCTTATTAACAGATCTATTTTTCGTACATGTGGTTTAATTATCACTTTATTGGTATTAATGGTTGCTTGTTCTAGACCAGATTTTCATTTTATCGATGGCAGTAAAGCCTCTATTGATGATTATAAAGGACGTTGGTTAGTCATTAATTACTGGGCTGAATGGTGTAAACCGTGTATTGATGAAGTGCCAGAATTAAATCGTTTTCATGAGCAAATGAATAACTCGGTTAGCATCGTTTCTATTAGCTTTGATAAAGTATCAAACCAAGCACTGGAAGCACAGGTTGTTAAATACGGTATCGAGTATCCTGTCATCGCAACGGCCCCCAAGCCAGCCATAGACATACCAATGCCAGCCGCTTTACCGGCGAATTATTTTGTTGCTCCAGATGGTAAACGTTACGGACCAGTGCTTGGCCCACACACTGCAGAGTCTTTAGCTCAGAAAGTTAAAGCCTTTGAAGTTCAGTGGTTGTCAGAAAAAACTGAGCAATAAGACGGCTTAAAAAAGACAGCTTTTTGAAAAAGTTAGTTTGTTAGCTTAACGGAGAAGTAATATCTCTTCTTGCACCTTTCTGATACGAGCGAGAATTCGAGCATTGAAATAGGGGTCATCACTATGGCCTCGAACTGCCAATTTAAATTGCGCTAAGGCACCATGTAAGTCACCAGAATGATATAGGTACAATCCCGTTGATTCATAGACTTCCTTAAATAGGCCATGCTGTGATTGAGTTTCAGCTATTAATTCATAGATGAAAGGCTCTTTATCTAATTTGGGTAAGTGCTCATAGAGTACATCCAGGCTCGCTTTGGTATCTCCTTGGGCTAATAGTGCTTTGGCTTTAATAATAGTAAATGCATCATTGCCTGGGCTTAACTTCAAGTGATCTTCTACCAATTCAAGCGCTTTGCTAGGTTCCTCTTTGGCAATATATACTTCTGCTGTTGAAATCAAAAATAATGGATTATTGGGTTTTTTGAGCAACAGTGATTTTAGAATATCAAGCGCATTATCTTGATTTCCCAATTTATGTTGTATTAGTGCAATTCCAAAATTCAAATCATCGGGCAAAAGGTGCTTTTGAATTTTATCTGTCACTGCGTGATAGTCACGCTGTAGTTTTCTAAAATCTTGGGTTTGGCTAGCAATTAAGCGCTGTTTCATTAGTTTGAAATTGTATTCATCAGTACGCTCTACAAAATGCAGGTTTTTAGCGCGTTCTCTTGATTCGGTGATCCGATTTTGGCTAAGAGGGTGCGTTGACAAGAATGCCAGACGTTTGCCGCTGTATCTACCAAGTAATAACATTTTTTCAAAGAATCGAGTCATGCCAACAGGATTAAATCCAGCATTTGCTAAGCTGCTAATACCAACCCTATCTGCTTCTGATTCATTAGAACGTGTGTGGTTAATCATGATTTGTGTTGCACCCGCCTGAATGCCTGTCATGGCAGCCACACCAGCTTCCGAATCTTGAGTCATAATTAAGATAGAACCAAGGATGGCAAGCATTGAAGGCAGACTTAGTTGTTGTTGGCGTTCTATTCGTCGAGCAATATGTCTTTGAGTTACGTGGGCTATCTCATGAGCTATTACACCAGCCAATTCATCTTCAGATGTGGCCAGCTCAATGAGGCCGCTATTGATGCCAATATACCCACCTGGCATGGCAAAGGCATTTACAGCAGGGTCGTTAACCACAAAGAAATAGAATTGCCTGTTCTCTGCATCTGGATTAGAGGCTACCAGTCTAAATCCCAGTTGGTTAATATAGGTGCGAATTAAAGGATCGGTATTTATTTCTAAACTTTGGCGGATCAGGCGCATGTAGTTATCGCCCAATTCCTGCTCCAAGTTTAATGGCAACACACGGTTGCTTGAACTGCCAATATCTGGCAATTGATTTGGATCTGCAGCGAACGTTGCCAAGCTGATAGAAACAACTAACAATATGCTTGTGAACTTAATTTTGTTTAAAAATAACATTATTATCCAAATGGTTTTGTGCCTAACTCTGCTTACAATTTTAACCTGTGTTGCAACAATTAATCTGCTAAACTTTAACATTATTGATATTTCATTCGAACAAAAGTTCAATTACTGACAAATTAAAATAATAGAACGGACTATGAACGCATTTTTTTCTCGCTGGTTTAAACGTAAATTTTCAAATCCCCAGGCGGTTGTATTGGGGATGTTGTTGCTGTTTGGTTTTGCAGCGATATTGCTATTGAATGATATCTTAAATCCATTATTTGTCGCCATCGTTTTAGCTTACCTCCTAGAATGGATGGTCGCTATGCTTGAACAGAAGGGTACTCCCAGACTGCTGGCTGTAAATTTGGTTTTTATTAGTTTCCTGACCATTCTTTTAACCACAGTATTTGTCTTTCTACCGCTCATTTGGAAACAAATAGTCGCGTTACTTAACGATCTTCCAGAGATGTTAAGGCAAGGACAGGAGCGACTACTGCAATTGCCCAAAGAATATCCTGGTTTTATCACTGAACAACAAATTCAGGATGTTATGCGAGCAATAACATCTGAACTAGGAAATCTTGGCCAGGTTGTTTTGTCAGCCTCAATCGATTCTATTCTTAGTATTGTTGCGATTGCCATATATTTATTCTTAGTTCCTATGCTGATCTTTTTCTTGATGAAAGATAAATCGGTTATTACAACCTGGGTTAGCAGTTGGCTACCAAAAGAAAGAATCATGGCGAGTAATGTTTGGGAAGAAGTCAATGTTCAAATAGGCAACTATGCCAGAGGCAAGGTTGCTGAAATATTCATTGTCGGGGTGGCGACCTATATTGTTTTTGCCATTACCGGTTTAAATTATGCACTGCTATTAAGCGTTCTGGTTGGTTTCTCAGTTTTGATTCCATATATTGGTGCGGCCGTTGTGACCATACCAGTTGCTATCATAGGTTATTTCCAATGGGGCTTAGAACCGGAGTTATGGTATATGCTGGTGGCCTATGGAATTGTTCAGGCACTGGATGGAAATGTTTTAGTACCGATATTGTTTTCCGAGGCAGTTAATTTGCACCCAGTAGCCATTATTTCTTCAGTACTTCTGTTTGGAGGCATTTGGGGATTCTGGGGGGTATTCTTTGCAATACCGCTGGCAACCTTGGTAAAGGCAGTACTCAATGCTTGGCAAGAAGTACCGCTAGAAGAGCAAGATCAGAGCTTTTCAGAGGCGTAATCTGCCAGTCTCGAACGCTCACCTATGGTTAACGTTATGTGACCGCTGTGAGACCAATCTTTAAAATGATCTACCACATAGGTTATCCCAGAGCTGGTTTCTGTAAGATAGGGTGTATCTATTTGGGCGACATTACCTAAGCAGACAACCTTAGTACCAGGACCAGCACGCGTTATCAGCGTTTTCATTTGTTTCGGTGTTAGATTTTGGGCTTCATCGATTATGATGAACTTGTTTAAGAATGTCCGGCCTCGCATAAAGTTTAATGAGCGAATTTTAATCCAGCGCGCTAAAATGTCTTTAGTGGCTGCCTGTCCCCATTCATCCTGACCATCTGCTGGAGCCAAGACTTCAAGATTATCCATAAGGGCGCCCATCCAAGGCGTCATCTTTTCTTCTTCGGTTCCCGGTAAGAAACCAATATCCTCACCAACAGATACAGTAACGCGAGTCATGATGACTTCTTTATATAATTGTAATTCAACAGTTTGCTCTAGCGCAGCGGCTAGGGTGAGTAATGTTTTACCAGTTCCTGCAGTACCCTGTATGCTTATAAAATCGATCTCTGGATCCATCAGCAAATTCAGCGCAAAATTTTGTTCATAGTTTCGTGCACTGATTCCCCAAACGGCATGTCCCTTATGCATATAATCAGTGGCTACTTCAATAACCGCTTCATCATCATCAACAGATTGTACAACTGCCTGAAAGGGTTGTTCTTCATCTTCAGTGTAAATACAGTTACGTGGATACCATTTGGGTACTTCCGGGCCCTTAATGCGATAGAAAGTTCGGCCTTCTTCTTGCCAAGAATCCATTTCTTTGCCGTGTGTATCCCAAAAATCTGTGCCGAGATTAAAGGTACCGGTATAAAGTAGCTCGATATCATCAAGCACCTGATCGTTATTATAGTCCTCAACATGTAAGCCAAGAATGGTGGCTTTTATCCTCATGTTGATGTCTTTAGAAATCAGGGTAACTTCTCTATCGCTATAGGTCTCTTTTAAAAGCAATGCATAGCTTAGAATAGTATTGTCTGGTTTACTGCCTGGCAGGCCATTTGGTAATTGAGAATCAGTAACCTTTGTTTGAAAGAATAGTTTACCCGATGAAGGCAAAATCGAATCAGAACCGGCTTCAGTCCATTTGTTCTTTTCTAGCGGCAAGCCTTCTTCGATATTGATATCATCTTTAGCGAACATCAATTGATCGATGAAACGGCTCGCTTGGCGTGCGTTTCTAGATACCTCAGACATGCCTTTTTTACCTGCATCAAGCTCCTCTAGTACGGTCATAGGAATATAGATATCATGTTCTGAGAACCTGAAGATAGCACTTGGATCGTGCATCAAAACATTGGTATCAATAACAAAAATTCTTGGTTTATCTGTTATTTCACGATTCATGTAACTATCAAACTCCTTGTTAAGCGCTTAGTACAGCTTCTAGGACTTCGTCAGCATGTCCCTTTACTTTCACTTTTCGCCATTCTTGAACAATTTCGGCTTTTTCGTTTAATAAAAAAGTACTGCGTTCAATACCCATATATTCTCGGCCATAGAGTTTTTTCAACTTAATAACGTCAAATATTTTGCACAGTACTTCATCAGGATCCGAAATTAACTCGAATGGAAACTCTTGTTTCGCTTTAAAATTTTCGTGTGAGCGAATGGTTTCTCGAGAAACGCCAAATATTTCTGTATTCGCGCTTTGAAATTGGCTGTATAAGGTACTGAAATCTCTACCTTCTGTAGTACAGCCCGGTGTTGAGTCTTTTGGGTAAAAGTAGATAATTGTTTTTTTGCCTAATAACGATGGCACATCAACGACTGAATCCGAAGTGGCAGCAAGTGTAAAGTCTTTAACTTTTGTTCCAATTTTAGGTTGTGACATTCGTTTCTCCTAAGGTTTGATCGCTTCAAAGCTGGCATCAATATTTAACTCATCACACAATTCAGCAAAGCTTTCTCGTATTTCTGATATTTGAACAGTACTTGGAATATTTACTTCTAATTCAACTTCCAACATAGGGGCACCGGTATGGGGGGCCTTATAGCTGTCAGTTTGTAAATTGCCAATATTGATTTTTCGTTTAGCAAAGAAATCGCTGATTTGCCTTATAAGACCCGGGCCATCCAGTAGAACTGCCTGAATACTATAGGGAAGCTCATTATTGCTTGGTTGGTACTCTTCGGTACGTTTGTATTGGATTAAATAATTTGGTTGAGCGCTTAGTTTGTCCAGTGCTTTTTCTGTCTTAGCAATTTGGCCCCAATTGCCAGAAATGAGCATGAGCGCGGCAAATTCAACTCCAACTATCATCATTCGACTATCTTCAACATTACAGTCGTGTTTGCTTGCTAGGCTGGAGATCTTTTCAACCAAGCCAGGTTGGTCATTCGTAATTACTGAAACTGCTAAGTAGTTAAGCATAGGTTTGTCTTCTTTCAAAAACTATATTATCACCCAGACGATGGTTAATTTAAATAGCCTCGCCCACTGTAATAGTAAAGATATATATATTTTCGAACGATTAGTAATTTTTATTGTCTGTGTATAGGTAAATCTCGTTAATCTATTGTGGTAGATATAAGATTATTCGGTTAATGGTATTGCGCTATAAGCATTATCTTTAAAACCGGGTCGCAATCGCTAGCAATTACGGGTAACATTGCGCCTTTGAAGTACATAGGTGGCTTCAATGCAGAATATAATTCAGGAGTTTCGTTTGTTAAAAGTCAGTCGTTTGATTGCTATTTCTAGTATTGGACTAGTCAGTGGTTGTAGTTGGTTTTCTGGTAGTGGTTTGTTTGATGACAAAACCTATGATTATACCGATGCCAAAATGTCTACAGAATTAGTCGTTCCAGATAACGTAGGAGTAGACAATAGCCAAGATTTATATTTAGTACCTCAGTTAATGCCAGGTGTCGAAGGTGAGATCTACGGTGTTGATAATGATGTACTCGCTCCCATGCAGGTGTTGAGCCTAGGTGGTGATGTTCGCGCCAATAAAAAAGCCAATCTTAGTTCAGCATTTATTTCTAAGCCAGAAATAGAGGTTTGGGATTTCGTTGAACGCTATACAGAAAAAGACAATGTACCACTCGCTAGCAAGAATATAGGAAATGCGGAACTAACAACCGACTGGATTACTAACACTAAGGAAAGCTTTTGGTGGGGTGATGATAAACCTGTCGATCGTCATAAGTTTAAAATCAAAGTACTTGAAGCAGAGCGTAAAACAGAGACCCGTATTGATGTAGAAGTCCTTGCTGCTGAAATTTATGTCGATGATCAATGGCAGTCTTACATTGATTCAAATCGTGCAGGCGCTTCTTTTTTGAACGAAATACTTGGTTTTATGTATGTTGAAAACTTAAGAGCGAGCCGTGCCCGAGTCACACAGTCAGCGCTAGGTGGAATTAGCGTTAGCATGGGAACTGATTTAAAAGGTAACCCAGCACTTGTTACCTCATCTGGTTTTGAGCAAACCTGGAACCGTGTGCCAATTGCAATGAAACTCGTTAAGGTTCGTGTTGAAGATAAAGATCGATCTCAGGGACTCTATTTTGTTACTCGTAGAAATGAGGATGATAGTTTCTTCGATTCTTTGGCATTCTGGTCAGATAATGAAGACAACGCACTCATGGTTAAGCAAGGTTTTTACCGAATCCAGATTACTGAAGAAAATAATAAAACCTACATATTATTTACTGATAGTGACGATGTACCTTTGGAAGCTGAAGTATTGGCTAAGAACTTTCCATTATTATCTAAAGCCTTTAAAGCCCGGGTTCGTGATTTGAGTGAAGAGCAAGGCCGATAGAATTAACTTGAGCGGTTGACTGCTAAATCGGCAACCGCACATAGTGCACTTTTATAATCACTATCTGCTAGGCAATCTAGAGCTCGTTTAGCCTCTTCAGCTTGCAACTTAGCCTTTTCAATGGTCTGTTCTAGAGCGCCAGTATTATCAATAATTGTTTTAATAACTTGAAACTGTTCTCGCTGACCATTTTCAATTGCCGCTCGAATTATTTGCGCTTGTTCAGGTGTTGCCTGTTGCAAGGCAAGAATTAATGGCATGGTAGGTTTCCCTTCAGCCAAATCATCTCCAAGGTTTTTACCTAGCTCAATCTCATCTGCCTGATAATCAAGGGCATCATCAATCATTTGAAAAGCGTTTCCTAAATATAAGCCATAATTTGCTAAAGCTTCTACTTGGTCTTCTGAACTATCAGAAATTATTGCCGCTAATCTTCCTGCTGACTCAAAAAGTGTTGCGGTCTTGTGTTCAATGACTTCTAGGTAAGATTCAACCGTTGTATCAGGATCGTTACAATTCATCAGCTGAAGAACTTCACCTTCAGCAATTTTGTTGGTGGTATCAGCCAGAACGTCCATCACAGTTAATGAATTTGTTTCGATCATCATTTGAAATGAACGTGAATAAAGATAATCCCCGACCAGAACGCTAGCAGCATTGCCAAACAATGCATTGGCCGTTTCATTACCGCGTCGCATGTCTGATTCATCTACCACATCATCATGCAGCAGGGTGGCGGTATGAATGAATTCAATCACTGCGGCTAAATTGATATGTTGCTCGCCTTTGTACCCGAGTGCCTTGGCTGCCAATATCAATAATAATGGGCGCAGTCTTTTGCCACCACTGTTGATTATGTAGTAACCCAGCTGGTTTATAAGTGCAACATCTGAAGATAATTTGGCCAAGATCCGTTCATTGACGGCTTGCATTTCAGATTCTACTAAACTGTTGATTTCATCAAAGGTCACTGCATTTTCCTACGCTTTGAGAGACTCGGATTGGAAGTTCGCTACTTTAGCTAATGAGAACGAGAAATACAATGAAAATAGAGTTTGGATGTCTTAATATAGGTCGCTATTGGCACTAGTTTAGAAGAATATTCATATTAAGGTGCGAAAACATTAAAAAAACTATCATTTTTACTTGCCAGAGGCCGTCTAATCCCTTAAAATTCGCCGCCTTTAAATAGTTCCAAGATTTTCGGGCGCAGAATCGAAATCAACTGAGGAAATAGAATAATGTACGCAGTAATTCAAAGTGGCGGCAAGCAGCACAGAGTTAGCGAAGGCCAAACGCTCAAGCTTGAAAAAATTGAAAGCGAAACCGGTGCTTCTGTAGATTTTGATAAAGTAATGCTAGTTGCTGACGGCGACAACATCAGTGTAGGCCAACCCTATGTAAAGGGTGCCAAGGTGAGTGCTGAGGTTGTATCTCATGGTCGTGGCAAGAAAGTTAAAATTATCAAGTTCAAGCGACGTAAGCATCATATGAAGCAGATGGGTCACAGACAGTGGTTCACTGAAGTAAAGATCACAGGCATCAGTGCCTAATTAAATTTAGACCTTAACGGGAGCAAAACAATGGCTCATAAAAAAGCAGGCGGTAGTACTAGAAACGGCCGTGATTCGGAATCGAAACGACTTGGTGTCAAGCGCTATGGTGGTGAAGTAGTACCTGCTGGTAGCATCATTGTTAGACAACGAGGAACACGTTTCCACGCTGGTCCTAATGTTGGTATGGGTCGTGACCATACTATCTTTGCCAAAGCTGATGGCAAGATAAAATTTGAACAGAAGGGTGACAAGGGCAGAAAATACGTAAGTATTGAAGCTGTTAGCTAAGTTCAGACCAATGATTGTTTACGAAGCCTCGTCATTGACGGGGCTTTGTTATGTCTGGACTCGGTAAATTTGTGTTAGGATTTTAAAATGAAATTTGTCGACGAAGTAACTATAAAAGTATTGGCTGGAAATGGTGGCAACGGCTGCTGTAGTTTTCGTCGCGAAAAATATATACCTAAAGGTGGTCCTGATGGAGGCGATGGTGGTGATGGTGGCTGTATTTACCTTCAGGCTGATGCAAGTCTTAACACCCTGGTAGATTATCGTTACATACGCTCTTATGTAGCTAAGCCGGGCGAGAAAGGACGCAGTCGCTGCCAAACGGGTGCTAAAGGTGATGATATGTACCTGAAAGTACCGATTGGAACCAGAGCCATTGATGCTGAAACTGATGAAGTCATAGGTGATGTTACCAAAGCAGGCCAAACGATACTGGTTGCTCAGGGCGGTTTTCATGGTCTTGGAAATACTCGTTATAAAAGCTCTATTAATCGTGCACCACGTACTACCTCTGACGGCACACCGGGTGATATTAAGAAATTGAAGCTGGAATTACGTGTCTTGGCAGATATTGGACTGCTTGGTTTACCTAATGCGGGTAAATCCACCTTTATTCGCTCAGTTTCTGCGGCCAAACCTAAGGTTGCTGACTATCCGTTTACGACCATGATTCCTAACTTGGGTGTTGTTGGTATGGATGGTGGCCGTAGTTTTGTGATTGCTGATATTCCCGGTTTGATTGAAGGTGCTGCTGAGGGTGCAGGATTGGGTACGCGATTCTTAAAACACCTTAGTAGAACACGATTATTATTGCATTTGGTTGATTTATTGCCAGTCGATCAAAGCGATCCAACCAGTAATGCTGTGGCCATCATGTCAGAATTAAAACGCTATGACGAAGCACTGAGTGAAAAACCTCAATGGCTAGTGTTTAATAAGTCTGATCTGGTCGATGAAGCCGAATTACAAGAACGTTGTAATGATATTGTTAAAGCGTTGGACTGGAAGGGCCCTACAGCCATTATTAGCGCGATCAGTGGCTCAGGTACTAAACAGCTTGCTGCGGATGTTATGGACTTCTTAGAGCTGCTTAAAGATGAAGAAGAGCAGCAGGTGCAAGAGCAAACGCCTGATGAAGATGCTATTGACCCTGAAGAGACAGAATAGTACTAGTCAGTTTCTCTTAAAGTGACTTTCATTTGTAAATAACTGACTAATTCTCCCGCATCTATTTTATAGACAGGCGATTTGATGAAGGTTATGCTGTGCTTAGTGGCAACCTTACTAAGGATTAATCATGAACTCATTATCTAAACTATTTAGCCTTTTGTTACTTCTCTCCAGTTCTGCATGCTTTGCTGATGATAAATCAGATATCAGTACTATGTTGACTGAATTTCTAGCCCAAAATGAGCAACTAAAACAGCATCAGAACTTCTGGGCCGACGATTTGGTATATACCAGTTCGAATGGTACTCGATTTGGTAAAGCTCAAATTATTAACGGCATGAGTGAAGCCACAAAGGATCTAAAAGAAACCATACCCTTTTATTCAGCTGAGGAAGTGGTAATCAGTGTTCATGACACAACCGCCATTCTGACTTTTAAATTAATCGCTAAGGAATCTCGTAAAAATCCGGTAACGGTGCAAGAGTATTTAAACACTGGGACCTTATTAAAAAGAAAGGGTAGTTGGCAGGTAGTTGCGTGGCAAGCGACAAAAATACCCACTGAGTGACAATTTCTTGGGTTGAGCAGCTTGTATGGCCTTAGCTGGTAGTTCATTGTCGGCCTAAAGACCGACCTACAGGGACAAAAGGCGATATTGTTTGTTCGGAATCAAATTGATGTAAGAATTACAGACACAAAAAAACCGGCTATAAGCCGGTTTTTTTTAATGTGTTCAGAACTGACGCTTAAAGCGCTTTGATCTGAGCAACAAGACGAGACTTATGACGAGCCGCTTTATTCTTATGAATCAAGCCTTTGCTAGCAGTACGGTCAAGAACTTTAGCTGCTACAGTATAAGCTGCATTTGCCTGTTCTTTGTCGCCTGCTTCGATAGCAGCTACAACTTTCTTCATATAGGTGCGCATCATTGAACGACGACTAGCGTTCGCTCTTCTGTGTGTCTCGGCTTGACGTGCACGTTTACGTGCTGAAGCTGAATTCGCCAAGGGTATCTCCTAGTTAATGGTTGCTCTGAAAATCAGGTGCGAGAATATGCCGTTTTTTAGCACCAATGTCAACGGTTTTTAACATCAACACTAATGATTTAGGTATTTTTCGGTTACAATCCCCTTTTATCGGTCATTTCGACCTATTTAGGCAGTAAAATTTGAATCAACATCAGTCTCAAAATAGTTCATCAGAAGCACCAAAAAGGCCAGTATCAAGATTATTAAAATCTAGCCTTATTGTCAGTAGTATGACTATGTTATCACGGGTCTTAGGTTTGGTAAGAGATGTTGTGCTTGCCAACCTTCTTGGTGCCAGTTTGGCTGCTGATGTATTCCTATTTGCTCAGAAGATCCCTAATTTCCTAAGGCGATTATTTGCTGAGGGCGCTTTCTCACAAGCATTCGTACCGGTGTTAAAAGACATTCAGCATCATCAAAATAAAGAAATGCTGCTCATGTTTATTAATAGAGTAGCCGGGACGCTAGGCGTCATTTTGTTGCTAGTGGCAATTTTAGGTGTTGTTGGCTCTGAACTTTTAGTTCGGAGCTTTGGCTTTGGATTTGTCGATCAGCCAGACAAATTTCAATTGGCCAATGAATTACTTAAGATTACCTTTCCGTACATCTTCTTTATTTCGCTTGCCGGGTTTTGTGGCGCACTACTCAATTCAGTACAGAAGTTTGCTGTGCCAGCATTTACACCAGTATTACTCAATTTATCGATAATCTCTGCCGCACTATTCGTCGCACCGGGGATGGACCAGCCGAGTAGGGCATTGGCATGGTCAATTTTTATCGCCGGCATATTACAACTGGCCATTCATATTCCTTTTTTATGGAGAGAAAAGCTGCTGCCTAAACCACAATGGGGTTGGCAGGATAATAGCGTAAAGCGTGTTGTTAAACTAATGGTACCGGCTTTATTTGGTGTTTCTGTTGCTCAAATTAACCTACTTATTGACACCATGTTGGCTACTTCACTGGTGACGGGTTCTATCAGTTGGCTGTATTATTCTGACCGCTTACTTGAATTCCCATTGGGTGTTTTTGGAATTGCTATTGCGACAGTTATATTGCCGAGTTTATCGCAACAGGTCGCGGAATCATCGGAAACTAAGTACCATAAGACTCTGGATTGGGCACTTCGAATGATCTTGCTGATCGGTGTGCCTTCTGCCATAGGCTTGATTATGTTAGCTGAGCCATTAATTTTAACTATTTTTCAACACGGTCACTTCAGTCTTTCTGATGCAAATATGGCCTCACAAAGTTTGATGGCCTATAGCCTTGGTTTGCCATTTTTTATGTTAATTAAGGTTTTGGCGACAGCTTTTTACTCAAGACAGGATATGAAAACGCCGGTCAGAATAGGCATCATTTCAATGGCTACAAACATTATACTTAATCTCATTCTTTATAAACCATTTGGTCATGTGGGATTAGCTATGGCAACCTCACTATCTGCGCTACTGAACGCTGGCCTGTTATATGTTAATTTGATTAAGAAACACTATTTTGTCACTCAGTCACCCTGGGTTAACTTTTTTATAAAACTTATCACTGCCAGCGTCTTAATGAGCGCCATTTTATTTTACTTTTCCGCACCTTCTGAAGTTTGGCAAATGAATTCCATTATGGACAGAGTCTGGTCACTGACATGGTTAATTCCCTTAGCAATGGTGGTCTATATAATCGGTCTTTTGCTCTCTGGTTTGAGGCTTGCTGACTTGAGGCATGGCCGATAACAACAAAAGCGTTATAGTACTGATATTTCTACTATCACCCTAGGTTAGTCTTCGGTATAATTTTGAACTTTTCATTAGGCAATTAAACGTCAATCTCATGCAAATAGTAAGAGGCCTTCATAACCTCAGACAAACACATCATGGCTCAGTGCTTACCATCGGTAATTTCGATGGCGTACATCGAGGCCATCAGGCGATATTAAAACGCCTTAAAGAGTGTGCAATGGAACATGGATTGCCAGCAACAGTAATGATCTTTGAACCGCATCCTGAAGAGTTGTTTCAAGGTCAATCTGCCCCAGCACGTATTAATCGTTTAAGGGAAAAGCTTGCTGTATTAAAAAGCTTTGCAATTGATCGCGTGATAGTGGCTAAATTTGATAAAAATTTTGCTGCCATGAGTGCTGAGGACTTTATTCAGGACCTGTTACATGACAGTTTTGGTGTCAAGCACCTTATTGTCGGCGATGATTTTCATTTTGGCCACAAAAGGCAAGGAAATTATGCCTTACTGGAACAATGGTCTAAGCGACTGGATTTTAGTTTAGAGCGAACCTCGACGTTGTTTCATGAGCAAACACGAATTAGTAGCACAGCCGTTAGAGAGGCGCTTAGCGTTCCCAACCTGAAGTTGGCTAAGACGCTACTCGGTCGTAGCTATGAAATTAGTGGCAAGGTGGTACACGGAGCTAAAAAAGGTCGAACTATTGGCTTTCCTACTGCGAATGTATTTTTGCATCGGGTAAATAGTCCAATTGCGGGTGTATTTGCCGTACATGTTACATTGCCAAATAAACCTAATTTAGGAATAATAAAAGGCGTCACCAATATAGGTAATCGACCTACTGTTGATGGCACTAGAGTGCTGCTCGAAGTACATCTATTTGATTGGCAAGAAGATATCTATGCTGAGCCAATTAGAGTAAAATTCGTGAATCATATAAGAGCTGAAAAAAAGTTCGATAGCTTTGACTTGTTGAAACGACAGATTGAGCAGGATGTATTGATCGCAAAAGAATTTTTTGAATAAGCATTTTTAAT
>Ga0316204_10001673_pt1 | contig 57159 bp, 74 predicted proteins | sample 6monrhotite_MG_2_FD_205661 | JGI IMG/M metagenome (GOLD analysis project Ga0316204, IMG submission 205661) | Microbial mat bacterial communities from mineral coupon in-situ incubated in ocean water Damariscotta River, Maine, United States -... | ecosystem: Environmental > Aquatic > Marine >...
GTCTCAGCCGGTCTAGATTATCCTGGTGTCGGCCCCGAGCACGCCTGGTTGAAAGATAGCGGTCGTGCTAATTATGTCGCAGCTACTGACACTGAGGCCTTACAGGCCTTTCATGATCTGACCCGTATCGAAGGCATAATGCCAGCGTTGGAATCGAGTCATGCCCTGGCCTATGCAGCCAAATTGGCGCCGCAACTGGATAAGGATAAGATCATCATCGTCAATCTGTCCGGCCGTGGAGATAAAGACATCCACACTGTTGCTGGGCTGGAGGGGATCACGGTATGAGCCGCATCGCACAACGTTTTTCTGATTTGAAAGCTAATGGCCGCAAGGCGTTGATTCCTTTTGTCACTGCCGGTGATCCTAATCCCAACGTTACTGTGCCACTGCTGCATGCCATGGTTGAGGCGGGGGCTGATCTGCTTGAATTGGGTGTGCCGTTTTCTGATCCTATGGCCGAAGGTCCGGTAATCCAGAAGGCCTGTGAGCGCGCATTAGTGCACAACACCAGCTTGCGTGATGTGCTGGCGATGGTGAAACAATTTCGCCAATCAGATGCCGATACCCCGGTGGTACTGATGGGTTACATGAACCCGGTTGAGATAATGGGTTACGAGAATTTCGCCAAGGCCGCCGTCGAGGCGGGTGTTGATGGTCTGCTGACCGTGGATATGCCGCCGGAAGAGGCGGGCGACCTGGTCGCAGCCCTGGCCGAAGCCAGCATCGATCCTATCTTTTTGTTGGCACCGACCACAGTCGATGAACGTATCGACAAGATCTGCGCCGACGCCAGTGGTTTTGTATACTATGTTTCATTAAAGGGTGTCACCGGTGCCGCTAATCTAGATGTTGCTGCGGTGGAACACAAGGTTGAGCAGATTCGCAGACACACCGACTTGCCGATAGGTGTTGGGTTTGGCATTCGTGATGCGGAAACGGCGCAGCGGGTTTCGGCCGTGGCTGATGCCGTGGTGGTGGGCAGCGCAGTCGTGAATCGCGTCGCTGAAAATGCTGAACAGCCAGAAAAGATTAACGAGGCTGTGTGCAGCCTGTTGCGCGAAATGCGCCAGGCGATGGATACTTAGAAAAACCATGCCCGGAGAGCCTGCCCCACGAAGTGTTTTGGCTATGAAGCGTAGCGGGATCCGGGCGGAGCGAATTCCTGGGTTACACTTCGTTTTATCCAGGCTATATATAATTTAGGACGTAGGAATAAAACCATGAGTTGGTTCGAAAAGCTTTTACCTTCACGTATTCGTACAGACGTCAGCACCAAAAAGTCTATTCCAGAAGGCTTGTGGAGCAAGTGTGATGGTTGTGGTGCGGTTTTGTATCGTGCTGAGTTGGAGCGTAACGCTGATGTTTGCATGAAGTGTGATCACCACCACCGCATCGGCGCCCGTCGTCGTCTGGATCTGTTTTTGGATCAAGATGGCCGTGAAGAAATCGGTGCCGAATTAGAGCCGATAGACATCCTCAAATTTAAAGACAGCAAGAAGTACAAGGATCGTATTGTTCAGGCGCAAAAAAATACCGATGAAACTGACGCCTTGGTCGCCATGAAGGGTACGCTCAAGGGCATGCCACTAACAGCCGCTGCATTTGAATTTAAATACATGGGTGGCTCAATGGGTTCCGTCGTTGGTGAACGTTTTGTGCGTGCCGCCAATATCAGTCTTGAGCAGCGTATCCCGTTCGTCTGTTTTTCTGCCAGTGGCGGCGCCCGCATGCAGGAGGCCTTGTTTTCACTAATGCAGATGGCTAAGACCAGTGCCGTGTTGGCCAAGATGAGCAAAGAGGGCATTCCCTTTATTTCAGTGATGACCGATCCAACCATGGGTGGTGTCTCGGCCAGTTTCGCCATGCTTGGTGATCTTAATGTCGCCGAGCCGAAAGCCCTGATTGGTTTTGCCGGTCCTCGCGTCATCGAGCAGACTGTACGTGAAACTTTGCCAGATGGCTTCCAGCGCAGTGAATTCCTGCTTGATCACGGTGCTATCGACATAATTGTCAGTCGCCTGGAAATGCGTGATCGTCTGGCCAATGTGCTGGCTATCCTGGGTAATAAAACGCTGCAATCCTGAACTGAAGGAAAAGTGCGCTAATGCGCTTTCAAAGTCTTGATGAATGGCTCTCCTGGCAGGAGGGCCTGCACCCTTCTGAAATTGATCTGGGTCTGGATCGTGTTCGCACGGTACTGTGTGAGCTTGGTCATCAACAACTCAACTGTCCCGTCATTAGCGTTGCCGGGACCAACGGCAAAGGTTCATCCGTGGCCATGCTGGAGGCCATCTATCTGGCCGCTGGCTATCGCGTAGGTGCTTATACCTCGCCCCATCTGCTGTCCTACAATGAGCGGGTGCATTTAAATGGTGAGCCAGTGACTGACCAGCTGTTGTGCGATGCCTTTGAAGATATTGATCAAGCCCGTGCAGACACTTCACTGACCTATTTTGAGTTTGGCACTCTGGCTGCAATCGAGATTTTTGCCCAAGCCAATCTGGATGTAGTGATTATGGAGGTCGGCTTGGGAGGTCGTCTCGATGCGACCAACGTGCTTGATGCCGATGTTGCCCTGATCACGTCGATTGATCTGGATCATGCCGACTGGCTGGGTAATGATCGTGAGGTCATAGCCCGGGAAAAGGCTGGCATTATGCGCGCTGGGCGGTCTGCGGTCTGCGGTGATGCTAATCCGCCAGCCAGCTTGCAGCAAGTGGCAAATGAAGTCGGTGCACAGCTATACCAATCGGGGCGGGATTTTTCTTTTCTCGACCAGTCAGTCCAATGGCGCTGGCTGTGTGGTGAGCGCGTCCGTGATGCCCTGCCCGAACCGGCCTTGCGCGGCGCCTTTCAAAAGGCCAACGCTGCTGCGGTATTGATGGTGGTGGAATTGCTGGCTGAGCGTCTGCCTTTATCCCAATCGCATATTCGTGAGGGATTGGCCAACGTCACCGTGCCAGGCCGGTTCCAGGTGTTGCCTGGCGATGTGCCCTTGATTCTGGATGTGGCCCACAATCCCCAGGCGGCCCGGGCTTTGGCTGCGAATCTGTCTGCCTGGCCTATGCCGGGCAAGGTTTATGCGGTAACAGCGATGATGGCGGACAAGGACATTGGCGGGATTATGGCTGTTATGGCAGGCGTAGTTGATCACTGGTGTCTGGCCAGTGTTGACCTGCCGCGTGCCGCCACCGCTGAGCAGTTGGCAGCCACTCTGGATGAAACGGTGTCTGGTGCAGAGTATGAACTCTGTGCCAGCGTCAATAAGGCACTAGCTGTTTTGGAAGGACTAATTCAGCCGAATGACCGGGTGGTAGTGTTTGGTTCGTTTTATACCGTGGCCCAGGTCATGCAGGGGGCTTATAATGCCGGATTATCCTCATCTCACAACAAAGGTTGATTGATGGATCAAGCGCATAAACAACGACTGGTGGGTGGTATCGTTCTGCTGTCGTTAGCCATTATTTTGATTCCCACCATTCTTGATTTTAGTCAGGATGAATTAGTAGCGGTGCCGCGGGAAGAAATGCCTGATGCCCCCAATGTGATGAAGATGGAGGTTCTGCCGCTGGAAATATGGTCTGAACGGATTGATCCCGAAGTCGATAGTCAAAGCCGCATTGTTGAAACGCCCAGTGTTGAAACCCCCAGCGTTGTAAAAGACAGCCCCGAAGCAGCTGCCCCGGCAGTGGTTGTTGAGCCCGAAAAGAAAAAAGAATCTAAGCCTGCCGTTGCCAAGGTCGAGTCAAAGCCAGCAACCAAGGCTGTTGTTACAACGGGTGCCAGCGCCTGGGTGGTGCAGGTGGCCAGTTTTTCAGACGAGCCAAAGGCATTTAAATTGCGTGATAGCCTCAGAAAGGCGGGTATAACCTGTTTTATTGAACGAGGCCGTGGTGATGCTGGTCCCATCTATCGGGTCAAAGCCGGGCCTGTGCTACGTAAATCAGAGGCCGATCAGCTCAAAAAACAGGTCGACAAGCAGACCAGGCTGGATGGCCTGGTGATGCGGCATCGTTAATTGGCATTTGCTTGAGAGTCTGGTTCAGGAATGGCCGCGGGTCTGTTAAAATGCCGGCCTCAGGATTATCAGGTTCCAATTGCTAACTCTGGCCCACTATTAATCAGGTTGAAACGGTAGACATTGTTTTCAAATGAGCAGTATTGATTACGCCATCCTGGTTGTTATTGTCTTTTCGGCGTCGATTGGTGTCTGGCGTGGTTTTGTCCGTGAGGCTCTGTCACTGGTGGTTTGGGTGGCGGCCTTCTGGTTTGCCTACAGTTGGTCGCAGACGCTGGCATTTATGCTGGACGGTTTTATTGCCGACCCTGGTCTGCGCTTGATTGTGACCTTTGTAGTGTTGTTCTTGGCCGTGCATATTGTCGGTTTTGTGGTTTCAAGGTTGTTGTCTGTATTGATTAGGTCGGTGGGCCTGAAAGGGGTTGACCGAGTTGCCGGTGGCGGTTTTGGCTTGTTGCGAGGCATTATTATTATTTCTGTGTTGGTGTTGTTGGCAGAGATGACGCCGATCACTCAGGAAGTGATGTGGCAGCAGTCGTTTATGGTTTCCGTGTTTAAGGATGCGCTGGAGTGGGTCCAACTTAATTATTCATTTGATGAAGTTGGCGATGCGCTTGTCGCGACAGGGTACGAGTTGTTCTAAAGAGGTTTGTTCAATGTGTGGTGTGATTGGAATCGTTGGTAAAAGTAATGTCAATCAGGACTTGTATGATGGTCTGACTGTGCTGCAACACCGCGGCCAGGACGCTGCGGGCATTGTTACCTGCGATGGCGGCAAGCTCTATTTGCGCAAAGACAATGGCCTGGTCCGTGATGTCTTTGACACCGAACATATGCTTAATCTGCATGGCAATATGGGGGTAGGGCATGTGCGTTATCCTACCGCTGGTTGCTCCTCCTCTGCTGAGGCCCAGCCTTTTTATGTCAACTCACCTTACGGTATTACTCTTGCCCATAACGGCAATCTCACCAATGCCGACAAGTTAAAGCAGGAGCTTTATGAAGAAGACCTGCGCCACATGAACACCGACTCAGATTCCGAAGTGCTGCTGAATGTCTTTGCCCACGAGCTGCAGGTGATGGGCAAACTCAAGATTGATCATGACGATGTATTTAAAGCCGTTGCTGCAACCCATAAGCGTTGCCGGGGTGCCTATGCGGTAGTGGCCATGATTACCGGTTATGGCATTGTTGCCTTTCGTGATCCAAATGGCATTCGTCCGCTTGTTTATGGCAAACGTGAAACCGAGCAGGGCACTGAATACATGGTTGCCTCTGAGAGTGTCGCCCTGGATGCACAGGGCTTTGAATTGATCGATGATCTGAAACCCGGTGAAGCCGTATTTATTGATCTCGATGGTGTGCTTGAATTGCGTCAGTGTGCTGAAAATCCCAGGTACGTTACCTGTATTTTTGAATATGTTTATCTGGCTCGTCCCGATTCCACCATTGATGACGTGCAGGTTTATAAGGCCCGCCTGCGTATGGGTGAGTCGCTGGCGCAAAAGATCAAACGTGAATGGACAGACCAGGATATCGATGTAGTTATCCCTATTCCGGACACATCTCGTACCTCAGCCTTGCAGCTGGCCAACGAACTAGGCGCGTTATACCGCGAAGGTTTTATCAAAAACCGATACATCGGTCGTACCTTTATCATGCCGGGTCAAACCCAGCGCAAGAAATCGGTGCGCCAGAAACTGAATGCCATTGACCTGGAGTTCAGGGATAAAAATGTTCTGTTGGTTGATGACTCCATCGTCCGTGGTACTACCTCACAGCAAATTATCCAGATGGCCCGTGATGCCGGTGCCAAGAAGGTCTATTTTGCCTCAGCTGCCCCAGCCATTCGTCACGCCAACGTCTATGGAATCGATATGCCGGCCAAGACTGAGTTAATTGCCTATGGTCGTACTGATGATGAGGTCGCCGAGGTCATTGGTGCCGACAAGGTGATCTATCAGGATTTAGATGATTTGATGCAGGCGGTGCGCAAACGTAACCCACTATTGAAAGATTTTGATACTTCGGTATTTGATGGTCGCTATGTCACTGGTGATATCGATGATGCCTACTTTTCTAATGTCGAACAGCTGCGCAGTGATTCAGCTAAGGCAAAGCGGGGCAGTAAAAAAGCGGACATTATCGACCTGCATAATTCAAATTAGAACGCCCTTTTAATTATCTGTCAGTGCTTAGTGTTTGACATAGCCATGTGCATTCTCTAAGCTTTTCCAGACAGCGCCGATTTGATTTCAGCTTGCGGGCGCGTAATAAATTCAGCTAAAGAGAGGTGAGAAGCCTGCTTTAGCAATAGCAAAGCGGGTTTTTTTGTGCCCCTGAAAAAGCGGGCTGGAGTAGAGTAAATGAACAACGAATTCGAACAGTTTAATTTTGACACCCTGGCGGTCAGGGCAGGGCATGTGCGTACTGGCGAGTCGGAACAATCCGAACCGATCTTTCCCACTTCCAGCTATGTCTTTGGCAGTGCTGCTCAGGCGGCAGCGCGCTTTTCTGGCGACGAGCCCGGCAACATCTATTCCCGTTTTACCAATCCCACTGTACGCACCTTTGAACAGCGTCTGGCGGCATTGGAAGGTGGTGAGCGTTGTGTTGCCACTTCATCGGGTATGTCTGCCATTCTTTCAACCTTCATGGCCCTGCTGCAAAGTGGCGACCACATTGTTTCATCGCGGGCCATCTTTGGCACCACATCGGTGTTGGTGAACAACTACATGGCCAAGTTTGGTGTTGAGACCAGTTTTGTCGATCTGGTGGATCTGAGTGCCTGGCGTACCGCCATCAAACCCAACACCAAGCTGTTGTTTCTGGAGACACCCTCCAATCCATTGACCGAAGTGGCGGACATCAAGGCGCTGGCCGAACTGGCGCATCAGCACGGTGCGCTGCTAGTGGTGGATAACTGCTTTTGTACTCCGGCCCTGCAACGGCCGCTCGAGCTGGGTGCCGATATCGTCATCCATTCCGCCACCAAATACCTGGATGGTCAGGGCCGTTGTATCGGCGGTGCCGTGGTCGGCAAAGAAGACGTGGTTGGTGCAGATGTCTATGGCTTCCTGCGCACCGCCGGGCCGACCATGAGCCCGTTCAATGCCTGGGTGTTTCTCAAAGGGCTGGAAACTTTGCGCCTGCGGATGGATGCTCATTGCCGCAATGCCCAGATTCTGTCTGAATGGCTGGAAGCTCAATCTGCAGTAACGCGAGTCAATTACCCTGGTCTGAAGTCACACCCACAACATGCGCTGGCCGCCGAGCAACAAAGAGGTTTTGGCGGTGTGTTGTCGTTTGAAGTAGCGGGAGGAAAAGAGCAAGCATGGAAATTGATTGATGCGACGCAGATGATCTCTATAACCGCCAACTTAGGTGATACCAAGTCGACCATCACTCATCCAGCCACTACCACCCATGGTCGTCTGACACCCGAGCAACGCGCAGATGCTGGCATCAGTGACAGTCTGATTCGCATTGCCGTTGGGCTTGAAGATATCGATGATATTAAGGCCGATTTACAGCGAGGCCTGTAACACAAGTCTGGCGGGCAAAAGTGGTGTTATAGCATTCGATGCAGTTGGAGATTGAGTCAGGTGTGCTTTATTTCAACTGCATCGTAACGCGTTGTCCGCTCCCTGCTAATTGAATTTCAGCACCATATTTTTTGTCTTTGACAACGACTTCTATTTCTTCGTTATTTGACTGATATCTGACTAAGATAAAATTTGGCGCATAGCTCGATATTTGTTGCTTAAAGGTAGATTGATCCGGCCATTCGCCTCTAGTCATATAGTATTCTTGCAACATCATACGCAAGGGAGCAGCGCCGCTAAGGGCGTTTGCTTTCAGTGCATTTGCCATCGCCTTGCGGCTAATTGATGCATTATCCAGACGGGCATTGATCTCGACTACTCGTTGTGGTTTATCCGTATTGTCCGCCAGAATCTGGCGATAAAGATGCTCTACTTTCTCCATCTTTTGCATAAGGATAGCGGGGGCCTGAAGTGAGTTATTGAGCAGTAGAGAATCGGCTTCGAATATAGGCAGACCATAGCGCAACTCATCCGCAGCCATTTGACTCCAACGGCGCTCTGTCTCAGAACTTTCTTCAACAACATTTTCAAATAGAACGCGTGCCTCATGAAATTTTTCCTGACGTTTCAGCTCCTGGGCCTGATTAAAACTTGAAGAAATTGCCAAAGCTGAAGTTGCAGGGTCAGCCTCACTAATGTTTTTAAGACTATTGCCATCAGCCGCCTGAATCATGGCTATTTTTGTATTGAGGCGTTTTGCCGCTTCTCTGCCGACATGTTCAAAGGCATCATAGATCCCTTGATAATCCATGCCATGAATATCCATAGAGACACTTGAAACATAGCTGGGATTATCTTTTAGATGCAATGACATGGTCAGTTTTACGACCTTGGCGGGGCCAATAAGTGAAATATCGAGTTGCAGTTTTCCATCATGCTGCTGCGAGGGGGCACTTTTTTGTTTTATTTCAAACCGCCCATTAGCGCTTAGCTCTGCCAGGGCGGTATCAGCTGCAGCAGCCTTCATGTCTCGCAGCGGCAATGGATACCAGTTGTCGTTGGATATAGCGGTTTCGGTGACAATCAACAATGGTTTTGCGTAACTAGCCGCTGATATAAAACACAGCGCCAGACAAAGTAATAGGCGCAGCAGTTTTTCTTTTTCCAAAATTTTATAAGTCATATTTGGCATTGTGTTTTTTATTTAGGCGCGGCAAATAAGCGCCCGCCTGATCCATGTAGCCCTTGTAGTCAGGAATGGTCTGCAGAAACTTCTGTTCCTCAAAATGAGCCCGTAGCCGCTGGCTGGCCAGGAATACTACGGTTACTGCAACATTAAACCAGGATGGAAAAAGCAGGCAAAAGCCAAGTGCGGCAAAATTCTCACCCACATATAAAGGATGACGTACAAAACGATACGGGCCGCCGCTAACAAAATTTCGAACCTCAGACAGAATGCCAAAAGAGCGTCTCAAATAAAATAATGCCCAGACCGAGATTGAATGGCCGAAGATAATCAGCGCAATCGACAAGCCACTCCAGTGGCCCGGGTCGATATCTGTAAAAGGCCTGAATAGAATCACTAGTGTTTCGCTATTCCTGACAAACTCAAACCGGTTAAAGCTGAATGATTCAAAAATCAGCATAGGCAAACTACCGCAATATAAAGGATAGATAATCTCGCGTAGGCGATTTGCCCGTGCAATTGGGTTGGAGCGGGTGATGTATGCCCCGAGAAAAAGAAAGAACATCATCATGCCCAAAGACCAGTTAACCCAGTAGCCGATCTCGATGGGGTAATTTGGGTTGTTCAGCGAAAAAACCACCTCCATGTTGATGCGATGGACAATGAATAAGCTGAAATAGTTACTGCCTAACATCTTGAAGAAAACGTCCAACCAGGCTTCATGGTTCTTCAGCCGGCAAGTCACAAACAGATATGCATTCAATGCCAGGCAGAAAAGGAGAAGTAATATTTGCAGCTCCGTCACCATACCCGCTAGCCATGAAATTATCGGTAGCTGGCTCACGGTAAAGCCCCATCTTTATTGGTTGTGATAAGCATTTAATATCGTTAGTAAATTTTCGTCGTAAATACAATTTAATCTATCGGCCGAAGGGTGGGGCACGTTAACTGTTTTAAATGGAATAAGAACAACATCGATGAGCGGTGCTGAGGGTTAGCTGGGGCCTAGAGTTTGTTGTATCTATTCTCGAAGTTCGTGGCATTAAAACCATGTATTTTTTGTTTTTTGCCAACGAGTATCAACGGATAACCCGTGCCACCCAGTTTCTTGAACTCGCGCATGCGGCTGGGTAGTTTTTCAACGTCATATTCAACAAAGGAGATGCCGTTCTTTTTGAAGTATTTTCTCGCCTTTTTGCAGTAGCCACACCATGCGGTGCCATACATCACCACTTTTTTATTTTTAGTTGTTTTTGGTTTCGAGACTTTGAATGAATCTGTTTTGGCTGTGCTAGGCGTTGTGGCAGGCGGTGTCTCTGAAGGTGGTGTTACATAGATGTTTAGTTTTTCTGCATTATTGTTAACGGGGGTGTCAGAAAAATGGACGTTGCCTGCCTCATCAACCCATTTGTAGATTTCAGCGTGGCTGGCGTTAATGCAAAGCGTAGAGAAAATTATACTGAGGAAGAATTGGGTGGTTTTTGTCATTATTTGACTATAAACGTTTTGGGTGTGGTTTATAAAGATATCGTATCGCTATGCGATGGCTTTAATTTTGATGCGGTTTGTCGCACCGCAGGCGAGGTACTTTTTCTTGCGCGGCCAAGAAAAAGTACCCAAAAAGAAGGCCGCCCGGACGACTTGCCCGGCAAACAACGCCGGGTTCCCTGTGCTCCTCAGCCACTTTGGCGCACAACCAAACTCGCACAAAAGTCGTGCTCAAACATGGTTGCGCTTAACCCAAAGTGGCTTGCGGTGCTCGGCTGCGTCATACGGGGTTAAGATCAAAACCGGTGGTTTCGTTGTGGGTGAGGCGGGCCTTAAAATTTGTGTAGCCTGGAGAGCCTGCCCCACGAAGTGCTTTGGGTATGAAACGTAGGATCATTGTTGGGATGCGCGTTGCTTATCCCAACCTACTGTCCTTGGGATCACAGTCGCTTGTTATGTTTTATAGATGGGAAAGCCGCCATTGAGCGTTACTTTTATCCGCACGTAATATTATTAGTTCTCACACCATCAATAAATACCAGTGGGCGCCAATTATACCCAGACCCCGCTAATCTAAAAACGTATTCAAATCCAGCCTCGGCATCTAAGCATATCTTCCTTTTTAATACAGAATATGAATTTACCAAGGGATCATCAGTGTCACGGTAATCAGAAGCCACAATATCAAGCATGCCTAACAAAAACTCATGTTTTCCAGGTGGCAAATAGTAACTACTTCCCATAGCCTTTTCGACTACTATTCCGTTAATTTTCTCAACTCTTATTTCAGTATATTTAGGCTTTATCAAGGATAGTTGACTAATACCCTTTTCATCACCTTCATAGAAATGAATGGGCGAACTTGCGCACCCTACAGTTAAAAACACCAATAAAAAAATACTTAGATACTTCACTTCCACCTCAAAAACATAACAGTGAGTAGATGGCGATTATAGATGTAGAAAGCCTCTCTACATCCACCCATATAATTTCCATATATAGAAATTAGCTTCCTGTATCTGGCAACGATGAATCTTTTTTTATAGTTTTGAGTATAACCATAAAAAATCTGTCAATCTTAGAATCTGCCCGCAGTCCCGTCCGACGCAGCCGAGCATCGCAGGCCACTTTGGCGCGCAACCATGTTTGAGCACGCTTTTTGTGCGAGTTTGGTTGTGCGCCAAAGTGGGTGAGAAGCGCAGGGAACCCGATTAGCGTCTTTTGCTAATTGGGCAAGTTGGCCGGGGGCCCTTTTCTTTGGTTCGTTTCTTTTTGGGCAAACAAAAGAAATGAACCCGCCTGCGGTGCGGAAACCGCATCAAAATAAAAGCGCCGCAGGCATACTGTAGCGCGCCGCCCGTTTTGCGATTTTCTTACGTTCATTTTGTGACACCTTTAAACAGGAATTAAACCTGTCGCAAAATGAACGACGCACTACGGAGGTGTAATGCAGTTGCCATTCATCCCTTGGGCACCAGAACCACCACTGCTATTCAGGCCAGAGCAAACGACTCCGATCATGTTAAACGAGACGTCAAATGCCTGAGTAGTGCTGCCGTCAACAAACAATGAAAGACTGTTGACGCTGGTGAAGTCAACCCCAAAAAAATCCGAGAACAGAATGTCTGCGACAGATGGCATTACATTATTGTTTTGGAGAAGAACAGTGCTGCTGCTCAGTTCAATGGAAACGCCATCAACAATGACGCCAAAGAACCCACCCAAATCGATTGAGTTAAGGCCAACGCGAAAGGCGTTCATGGTGCCAGCCACAGTCAAATCGAGTCCGCCAAGGTCGTAATCAACTTGAGACAATCCTAAAACACCTGAATCCTGGGAGTGTGAAAATGCACCGATACTATTACCGCTATTGATTGATATGCTGGTGTTAGCTCCCGAGCTTTGTGCGTCAATTGTGCGAGGATCGCCATTGCTTGAAACGCCCGCGTCAGCCGACCCTAAAGGCGCTGTGATCGGGCCAAATGAATCACCATTAAAGTCATCTATCCAAGACAGCCCAGCCATTGTGGCAGGGGCGGGACATGCAGGGCAGGTGTACTCTTCTCCCGGCATCAGGCTAACCAATGCAGAGCCGTCGTTCGGGTCGACAATAGCAGGAGAGAGATCAGGTACTATCACCTCTTTCTTGGCCATCTGTAGCTTTAGCTTTAGCTTTGTATCCCGACCGGGGGCGACAGTGGATGTCTTGGTCTTATTAAAAAATCGCTTCTTCATACGTCGACCTCGATTTCCATTAGCTCATAGCCAGTTGCTTCTACCACCAGCACATGAGTACCTCTAGCAGTCTCAAACTGTACCTGGCCCTGGTGGTCGGTGATTCTAGCCTCTGTACCATCGAGCGTAGCCGTGGCATTCACCAGCGCATTGCCGTTGTCGCCAACGATAGTGAAGGTAGCCACACCGTTGTTATAAACCACGTTTGAACCGCCTTTAAACTCCTTTTCAAAGGCAGTTGAAAGGCGTGTCATTACGATTTTAGGAGCCACCCCAGCGGCTGCTTCAGCGGCTATCTGTACACTTGATGTTGAGACCGCCAGCTCCGAGTTCATCACCAGCACTTGGCCTGCGATTGGTGAGCGTGGGTGATTGATGCTGACGTAAACACCTGGTGGTGCCTGGTCACGCGCATCACTGCTCCAACTCAACTTCCAGATAGGCCTGGCCTGGTAGGTCAGCAGACGTTCACCCAACTCAGCGGCCAAACGGGCCGATCTCAGCCAGTGTGCGGTCACTTCGCTTTCAATACGGCCATACGCCTCAATGGCCTGCGGGGCTTCAAATTGCACAGCCCTGCGCGGCTGGCCGTCGACATAGTCATACAACACCCGCAGCACTGTAACTATTTCTGACCGGCTGCTTTCTGCCTTCAGGCTCTGGGCATTGAGCTGGTCGAATGTTTTCCAGTCAAGCTCTCCTGGATTGGCAATTGGATACAGCCTGGCAATGCCTGGCATACCCCCCGACCACACCGCACCGATCGATTGGCATATATCATCAATTTGGGCGCGAATGGTACGACTCGAGTCATCAATCACACCACCAACTTCAATCCCCTTGATTGCGGTCTCAACACGAAATTGATCCAGGTCGGCCAGCGTTGTTGGAACAGTGCAAACATTAGCCAGTAAGTCCCACAACACAAAAGCCGGGTTAGTCAGCAGCGCGCCGGTTGTCGGGTGCATCTTGCCCCGTAGCCTGACAGCCAGCTGCTCACCTTCAGCCAGCGGATCAGCCAGCTCCAAAACAGCAATCGGGTGCCCTGTGTCATCGATGTCATTATAAAAGGCCCATGCCTCTATTAGCTGACCGTCACGTTTCACCTCATCAACACCCTGACAAGCATGGTCTGCGCAGACAAATAACAGGCCATCATTGTCATATGCCACCGGCGTAACCACGGGACGGCCATAGGCCAACGGAATGGTTGCCTTATCCTTGTAACTGCCCCAGACAGTTGTTTCCCGTAGCGGCAAACGATCAGAGAGCGGCAGTGTTCCACCCGCTTCCAGCGACAGGCTGATTTCCTTACCAATTTCACAGTCAGTAATAGTGCCAACAAACAGGTCGCCATCAGCAGTGATTAAACGAGCTGGCTGGCGCAGAGGGGGAACTTTAAAATACTCAGTCAAGCGGCCGTCGCCGTTATCGAGTGTGACAGTGACATTGGCATTTTCTGCCGAGCCACCAACAGATAGAGGTCTGCGTAGGGCACCAATATTAGCCAAACGACGGAACTGCAAATCAGAGGTTAACAACGCACCAGGTGCGCTATAAAACTCCATCGCTGGATCGGTATCCAGACGCAACCATGTGATCATGACAATACCGCAGCGAGAGGCAATCTCAGAGACAATAAACGGTTGTTGATGTCGTCAGGTTGAAACTGATAATCATCATCGATATCGACATCGTCAACCTCGATGTTTACCAATGCCGCCTCCTGAGGATGATCCTGATGAGGCAACACCACGATAGGCTCATCGTTGACCTTAACGTGGTCAAGCATCAATAACAGCTTGTCGAGATCGGTTTGGCTTAAAAAGGTATTCCAGGCAATCTCGCCACCTCGACCCTTACCAGCAAATAGCCCGCTTGGGTTCAGACCAGCACCACGACTGATGGCATAGTTACGACGTAGCGACACCTTGCCTGCGCTGTACTCGGTCGACAGTGCTTGACCTGCCCACCACCAACCGATTGAACCACCGCTGGCATTAGCAACAGTGATGCGCAACCAGGTTACATTCCAATCAGTAGACAGCAGCTCCGCAATCACACCCTCACGCCAGATCAAGGCGATCGACTCTGGCCAGCTAGCACCATCAGGCCCGCCCTCAATCGTAATCGTCGCACCTTCAGGAAGAGAATGCCGAGCCAGCATAAAAGCATCAATGTCTTGCGCGCTGCCCAGGTTTGCGGTCAGCGCAGCACCAATGCCATCCCATTGCCAGGCATCATCTTGTGGCGCTTGCACATGGCTAGGTGCATAAGGTTGACGCGCTAAAAATGAATGACTATCACCACTGACATAACTCGGTGCCGCACCGGCCTGAAAATCAGCCGACACACCATTAGATAACACGACAGGGGCATCAGGAATATCCGCAGCAGCAGACCAGGCTGCTCCATCTTTACGCCAACGATATTGACCACCCTCAACCGCGAACTGAAACTGATCACCGAGGCTGAACGGTATTCCACCTCGATAGATTGTAAAACCAACCCCACCAGCGCTGTAAGCCACCTCAGCAGCATCGACCACAGCATAGTCCGCCAGGTTGCCGCTGACATTGCCAGTTACCGACCAGGTATGTGTGTCATCACCATCAACCCCACCCGCAAGATAGAGCGTCGACGCATTGATCACCGGCACCCGAAAACTATCGCCCAGCTGGTAGCTCTTACCACCACCAGTTACCTCGGCAATAGTAATAGTGATGCTATCGCCTTCCTTCAAATGTTCAGGACACGCGCACTTGATCGCCAACGCAAACTCGCGCGTACTCACAATATCACCGTCCAAATTACGTTTAGCGCTGTGCCAGGCCCGGTTGGTGAATGCAGGCAAATAGCCCGGTGCCATCCACGCAAAACCGTCACCTGGGTCGCTCCAGCAGGCAGCACCGCCCACGCTAGAGCCTTCAGCTTTTCCCGGCACAATCCCCAGGCCGATGCCTAACGCATCCATCTTGGCCGAATAGCGGGTGATGAACTCACCAACATCGGTTGCCGATGGGTTGAGATCTTGTACCGTTTCCTGAGAAACACCCATCTGTCGCCAGTAGCCTAAATCCAGCCAGTTTATCTCACTGAATGCCTGCTTAACCGTGCTGCCATCAACCGGCCAGGTTGGCTCAACACCACCATCTTTACCAGAGTTTAGAGCGATGTAGGCATGGCCATTGGCATTGGCTTCTGTTGGCTGCACTACCGTGCCGATATCAATATCCAATCCACGCAGCCCCATGTCAACCCAAGTTACGCCTCCATCCACCACTGATCCACCATTAGTGGGCCAGGTGGGTTCGGTCGCGCTAGCAGTGCCAGTAAAGCATCTGTAATAGTGACCATTATCATTTAATGCTGTTGGCTTGCGATAAGAACCACCACTGCTGGAAAAAACTTCCGATGCAGACCACTCTTGATTAACAAAGCCTTCATCAAACGCAGGCAAGCCAGAGTCACTACGCAGCCCAGCGTCACGCCAAGTCAACGCACCATCAACCACAGGGCTGCCATCAACAGGCCAAACTGGCTCGGTCGCACCACTATTGCCACCATCACCATCAACCAGAATATAAACATGGCCGTTGTCATTGGCCTCTGAAGGAATAATCCAGCCCTGAGAATATGCATTACTGGCCTGCCAGCCTTCTACCCACTGTGTCTCGCTGCCGGTAAAATCAGCAAGCTCGTTTTGCATTGAAGTAAACGCCGCATCCCATGCTGCACGAGCGGTTGCATCGCCAAAAAATAAATACAACGCCTCTGCAAATACCTTGGTGACTGATTCAATCAATTGTCGGTCGAGCGTGGTGCCGCCAACACTGTCATTCCCTATGAAGGTATTCTCCTGCATAAAAATTGATCGCCAGTCATACAAGGTCTGCAGACGTGACTTGTATTCTGGATCAAGTGTCGCCATAACTGCCTCCTCATCTAGGCCCAAGCACGCGGCCGAAATCCGCCCCGACACAGCTGCCTTAGAACAAGAGCAGTCATCATCATTGGGGCGTTGTTTGTATGTAAAAGTAATGCTCTTACCAGCGGCGTTTGCCCCTAGCGTAAAGTTGCTAACGCAAATCGGTGGACTGACCTCAGCATCATCCCGTGTTTCATATGAGGTATCCCACGAAACATTGGCGCTGGGTTTTACCTCGGGTGATTTACTTGGCACACGAAAGTTCAAGTTAGTGCTTTCATAATCAACACCGCTAATGGCCTCCAACAACTTGCCAGAAACTTTGCCCTCAACATTCCAACGCTCGGAACCAATCGTTGCGTTATCCGTGCAAGTGATCACCACAGCCTCGGTGGGCGCACTGGCATTCACCACCAGGTTATTAAGCCCGGTAACATACTTGCTGCCAGTGGTGATTACAGGCAAAGCGTAAGAAACTGTTTTTAACGGAAGGTCGATCACAGCCTGGCCAGCGGGCTGTCTATCATTCGAGATCACACCAACCACATCCACCAAAGTGCTGCTGTTGCGTATAGCCACCAGCAGGTCATAAACGGTAACAATGGTGTTGTGTGTTTCAGGTGTAACGCCATCAGTAATCGTCACCGAGCGACTGCCGGTCACTGTTTTAATCCGCGCACCTTCAGATACATCACGAACCAATGCCGGTGTCACGTAGTAGCGCCATTGGCCTTCTTCACGTTTTTTGTATTGACGATAAATCTGCGGATCATCACCAAATACAATCCGAGGCGAAGCAGGGTCTAATGCGCCATCGGCCTGCAGCGGCTTGGCTCCAAAATCCCATTGATCACCGAGACGGTATGCTTGGCTGGCTGACCAGTCATCTAATAAGGCATTGTCAGTGTCGGCATAGACAAGACCCGATTCATCAACGGTAATATTAATACTATTGCCAGCGCTGCCAGCTGTCTTAGCCTGTAGAGAAACATCACCCAGCCCAGCCTGGGCTGCGGTGGTATCGCTACCAAGGTCAGCCAAGCTAATAGTGAACACCTCAGCCGACGTGCCTGGGTCAACCGACAAACCCTGCAACTGGCCATTGCCAACACCCGAAAATACTGGCGAACTAACCCGTGGTGTCGCGCTGGTGTCGCTAGTGATCTCAATATCAAAACTGGCATCTTCAGCGCCGCTGTAACTGCCGGTGAGCTTTACTGTTCCATTGCCATCACGGGTAATCGCACTGCGAAAGATCGCAGCAGCAGGCTTAACAGCCGAGGCGGCCAGAATGGCATCTCGCAGAAGATTATTATTATTGGCAAAGAAACGTTGTACACCTACCATTAAGAACTCCTGCCTAATATCTTGCGTAACTGAGGCTCAATCAGTCTGGCCACGGCCTCTGGCTCAGTGACTCCATTCACTTCTATCGTGGCGTTCAGGTTGGGCACACTCTGATCTTGTTGAGGTGGTCGATCACGTTCTGCCTGGCGCTCCTGAATTCGCTGCGCCTCAGCTCGATTAACCTGTTGCAACAGTTGCAACGCTTTTTGCAGATCAGCGGCCGCATCAGTCGCACCAATGTCCTGTGCTTGCTCAAGCTGTTTTTCTAAATCTTTACGCTGACGTTCATACTCGCGCTGCTGGATGTCCTGCTCATTACCTTGCAAGCGATCAAGCCTGTCTTGCAGTCCTTCCAATGTCCGCTGGCTAGACTCATCCAGGCGCTCGATTTTCCGCAACGCATCATCAAGGGCACCACGCAATTCTGCCAGTCGTTCACGCCCCAGCAAACCGAAAGAACGGGCAGCAGTATTACCAGCACTTTCCAATCGATTTGCCGACAACGTGCCTTCATCAATCTGTCGCATCAACGCATTGAATTTTGTTTCTTGATCTTGATAAGTGCGTGTCAGACCACTAAGGCCATCATTCAGATTGTCAAAAAAACCAAAGGTGGTGTGGTTTAGCTGCGCATTGCGATCAAGGATCGTGTCATAGGCTTCACCGATCTCATCCGACATCTCATAGAATGAATCACGCAGATCAGTCCAGAAAGAAGACCATGACGCAGCTGCAACTGCAGCTTCATCAGCCGCCTGCGTAGAGGCTTCAGTGAGTCCGGCAAACTCTTCCTTTGTTTCTTTTGCCGCACCCTTGACCTCTCTTAATTTCGCCTCAACAGCAGCAAACAGCGGCAGTGCTTCGGCGGCAGAAATCTTGCCTGCCTCAAAAGCGGTCTGAAGATTAATTTTCAGCGCTTGCAGCTCTTTATTGTTGCCCAGCTTGCCAAGCGCGGCATTAAAAGCAGCAGTGATATGAGTGCCGGATGCTTGTGCATTACTGGCAATGGCCTGAAAGGTATCAATGATGTCTTGACCAGCCGAAGTGATGCCAGTCTCAACTTCATGTACATCAGCGCCAATTCGTTTTAACGCAGCTGACAGTGAACCATCCAGCAGCGTAGCTAATTCACCTGCCTTATCAGCAGCTCCACCAAAGGCCGCAATGGCATTGGTTTGGAAAATTTGCAGGTCAGCACCCGATAGTTTTGCCAGCGCCACAGCCAATTCATCGCGAACAACACTGGCCGCCAACTTGCCTTCATCAATCAGGTGTTGCAGCGCCTCACCATAGGCACGGATTCCTTCGACAGAGCTGGCATCAATATCCTTAAATACTTTCGACAGCGAATCACCAGCATCACCGCCTTTTTTAGTCAGACCATCAAGCTTGTCAACCAAGGCTTGGGTTGTTTCAGATAGCTTGTCTGCATCATCAGTTGTTTCTTTTAACTGTTCACCTTGTTTCTTGAGAGAACCAGTCGCGGCTTGTGCCGCCGGGATCAGGCCCTCTTCATAACGCTCGACCACCTGAGCCGCCATCTCATCGGCCAGCTCAAAATTATTTATTACTTCATCAAAGGCAGCCATCGCCTCTCGGTTGCCTGAAGTCAGGAATGTCCACATGTCATCGGTAGAGCTTGCAAAGGCAGCAAACTTGATAGCCAAAATCTCAACGCCACCCAATAATGGTTTAACAAAGTCATTGACTACTAAAGTGCCAAATTCTGCCAACTTGATAAGTGCAGGAAATAACGCCACACCAAAAGCAACATGCAGATCATTAATTGATTTATTTAGAGCAGCGGCCTTGCCTTCAAAACCTTCTAATGCCTTGGCCGCATTGCCAGCCTGGGCTTCTGTTTCATGTAGTATGCCATTGACTTCAGCCTGTATCTTTTCGGCCTGGCTTAGCTGTGTAACCGATTTGCCAATTTCTTTGGCATACTCTGCCCACAACTTGGAGACGTTTTTGGTAACACCCGCATTGTCCACCAGCACCGAGTTTTCATTCTTCAAACCCTCGGTGGCTGTTAACACCGCTTCGGACAATGATAGGTGTGCCACGCGGTTAAATGCCGCCGCATCTTTCAAGCGGTTAATGGTTTGAATTGCTTGATCCAGGTTGTAACCACGTGCCAGTAAGTTTTGCAGTGATTTCGACGCATCAGTCACTAACAATAAACCGTCTGCAGAGAGCTTAGCGGCCTCCTGAAAGGCCACGCCAATGCCAATCCCTGCATGTTCGGCCACAGCCTCAAGACCACGAAACGAAGCTTCTGCCTTGCGTACTGATTCAACAGAATTACTAACAAATTTGGCTAATGCACCGGCAGTCACCAGCCTAGCGAGTTCATTCCTAAGATCAGCTGTTAAGTTGTTTGATTCCTTTAACCCTTTATTGAGTTTAGCTGTAGGGTCTGCAAGCTTTTTCTTGGACTCATTACGGGTCTGAACCAGCTTTGTTTTTAGATCTGTTAAATTCTTCTCAGAAGCCTTTAATTCCTTGCGCAAGGTCGCCTGGTGTGCTGCCAGGTTCTTGGTTGAAATGCCCACACTAGCCATCTCTTTGCGGACATTTTGGAGCTTTAATTTTTGATCTTGATATTGAGCTGCCAGCTTTTTGGTTTCAACGCGTGAACGATTAAAGGTAGCCTCTAATCCCTTACTAGGTTTCTCAGCGGCCGACATCTCTTTAGCCAGTTCAGATGTTGTCTTGCGCGCCTCATCTAAACTTTTATCTGTTTTTGAAACTTCGGATTGCAGATCCCTAAAATTGTCGACCAGACGTTGTTCTTTTTCCAATTGCGACAACGCCCCCCCTAAAGCCTGCGCGGTTTGCGCGGCTTCAGAGGAAGATTTACCAACATCATCAACGCCATCAGAGAGCAGGCCGAGGTCTTTTAACCCCTCGACCAGCGCCCTGATACGTAGAACAACCTCTAGATCGTTACTAGCCATCGTTAGTGATTACGCAGCCATTTCAACTTTGAAGTACTGACTAATGCCAGCGCCAGTTTTGGTGGTGTCTTTCAATACCGACATCGACAAATCAATGGCAGCAAAATCGTCACCGATAAAACCCAGGCCTTGTGTAGGTGAGAACTTCACCCGAAACAAATCAATCACCACTGCCTTACCGCTTTGAGCCTCATTCAGGCCAACTAGGGTCATAGTAAATTCCTGACCACTGTCGATAACTGCCTGCACCACGCTGCCAGCCGCTTTGGTGTAGTCGATCAGCAGTGCTTCGCCATCAGTGATAGAGCCAGTTGACAATGGCTCGATACCCGCCGCATTGACGGTATAGTCAGAGTCCAAGGTGTAGGTGGTGGTGCCCGTATTGTCTGTAACAACAATGGTGCCGATGTCAGGCAGATTATCGAGACGCACCAAGCCGTCATGGTAACCAGTCTGTGGCTCATCCGTGACAGAACCCGCCACTACCGCAGTCGCGGCACCAAATACCGCCAATGCCATGTTTTCAGGGCTAAGATCGTGCATGGCCAACGAGCCATCAATCGCAGAAACACGACTAATGGAGTTCGCTACACCACCGCCTGGATTTTGATAATCGGGCAGCTCTTTTTTGTCTTCGCTGATCGACATTTCCAGCTTACTGGTGTTGCCTACATTACGCGCCTTGGCACTGCCATCAGACGGGCCTAGAAAGATCTTGCCTTTACCTATATAACTTTGCTCTGCCATGATTTAAATCCTCTTAAATGATTTCTGCTTTGCGTAGGCGCTCGGCCTGGTCTTCACGCACCTCGATCTTGTCGTCGACCGTGTACTCGACGCGCTGATGGGTGTGTGGTTTTTTCAGTGTTACCGACACTTTTTTTGCTGGTTCTTTATCTTTCTTCGTAGCAGGCATTGCTTAATCTCCTATAGGTTTGATAACAACTTCGGTGGTAAACGACAGCGGCACTTCCAGTGCGCCGACCAGGTATTCAGGCGGTGGTGGCTTGGCCAATTTCAGCGCCCTGTGATCGTTACTTGGCTTCCAACCCAGCAAGGCCTGCAAGGTTTGTAAAACCAGAGGCCCGGCATCCTCACGGGCAGCAGTGCCAGTCGCTACCTTGCGCAGGTTTTTTACCCGAGGCACCACATACCAGGTCTGCTCGATGCGGGTAGTGCCATCACCACGATCGTCAACCGGACGCAGACCAGCAAACACCACGTCACATGACGGCATGGGTGGTGTGCGTTTTTTACCGGCAAAGTTCTCTAGCTCTGGCGCACCAAAGACCTTTTCCTTATAACCAGGAACATGGTCAGAAATGCGCTTAATCAGCAGTGGCTCAAGGCTCATGAAATCATCCATCATCAAGACCCTATGGCTCGGTTGACATGGTATTGAGCGATGTCATTTATCTCGGCTTCGTCATCCCGGCTGATGCCTAAATACGGGCGCGCTGGGATATGCACTTTTTTACCGCGACCAGCCTTGCCGCCGAACTGATGAATCGCGCCATAAATCATATTGGTACCAACAGCGACTTCATCACCACTGACTCGATGATTAATCGAGTCACGCAGGTGAGCATGATCAACCAGTGGTTTAGGGTTTGAGCCTCGACGTTCTGTCTTGGTGGCGTCAGCCAGCTCTAACCAGGGCATGCCATCTGGATCAACGCTGCGTTTAAAACGCAACGTCGTGGACGACACTAAGGCCTGGCCAATCTCATCAAGCATTTCAGCCGGATCGAACTGCACTAGCCGATTGAGCCTGGCAGGCACATTGTTAGCCTGATAGATCAGCTCAACACCAGCCATCAGTAAGTACCCCAATCAGTGCCGCTCACTCCCTGACCTGAAACAATCCGGCCAGATGCTGCTGCTTGAGTATCTTGCTCACCCAGAGTGGCTTTACCTTCGGCAACATCACGCAACCACCGAATGGCTTTGTCATGATTATTTTCGACATGCTCTGGCGCGCCATCCGAATACAGATAAAACATCACCACGTCACCGCAGTGTCGTTTCAGTGGGCTGGCATCAATCATGGCCTGCGACAACGGCAGTGTGTAGGACTGCTGCAGGTAACTGTCACAGGTGTTCGAGGCATCGGTTATCGCAGTGTCCAAAACAGCGGTATCGATGCTGCCACGATCATCACGATCAGTGAGCTGCTCCAGCGTGTCATTGCCGAAGCGTTTAATCAGATCCGCGCGAGTAACATAGGGCATTAGTTCACACCTCTGATTCGAGCGGTGATGACATCATTCCAGTCGCCATACACATTATCGCCAACATTAAACGCCTCGAACTTAACGTCATACTCATCACCATCAACCAATAACAACTCATGCGAACCTCGGCCAATAAACTTTGGCTCGGCAGGGTCTGAGTTGTCATAGCCCAAAGTCAATGGCCACGTTTGACCAACGACCTCCGTGCCATCCTTGCTCATGGTCATGCGCACGGTATAACCGGCACCCAACGGATCTCCGGTCTCATCGTTTTTCAACTCTGAGAGTTCGACGGTGTTGGTGTTAGCCATAAACCAAAGGTCGCTCATATCAACTAGGCCGCGTTAAGGGTGTTAGTGATAGTCAGCTGCCAGCTCTGCGCCGCTGTCTTTGTGCCCAGGGCTTCGACCTTGCGGTTCATCATCGTGCCACCAAAAGCAGCGTTAAACACAGCCCACTCATTCCAAGCCCAGTTGGCCTCAGCGGTGCCAAACAAGGCGCGCAAGGTCAGCACATTGGCTGAGCGCTGTGGGTAGGTGGCTTCCATCGCCTTGCGTAACTTGTTGGCACCCGCCTGAAGGTCTGTCTGTGCTGCAGAAAATGCAGTGGCAGAGTCACCAACAGCGATGTGGGCACCGCTATTGTCAAAAGCAGCGTCAGCCTCACCGAGCGAAATTTTTGCCAAGTAGGCACTATATGCGTCTGTCATTGGCATGGTTATTCTCCTTTTTGTTCTGGCACTGGCAAGCCCAATGCCTTGCAGGCATCAGCCAACGGTAGTTTTTTGTCGCTATCATCAACTGGCCAGCCGTGCCCAAGCTGAAAAACTGACTTGGCATGCTCGACACTCACATCGACAACGCCAGCCTCATAACTTTTTTCTCCGTCAAAGCCGGAGTGCTTCATGCTCATCTTCATTTGCGTGGCTCCTCTTTTGCTAGCACAGCGTGGTTCGCTCCATCGCCGGTAAAATATTTAATCGTTTCGCCTTCACCTTGGCGATACGTGACTTTTGCAGGCTCGCCATCTATTGATGTCACAATTTCAAATGGCTCTTTCATTTCTCCTGGTAGCGGAAACTCACCATTGAATTTCACAAGTTCACGATGCTGTTCAGCGATCTGAGTTTTCATTTGCTCTTGCCGCATTAGTTCACCTTTGGTTTGCCAGATAGAGTGGGGTGGTTTTTCAGCTTGGCTGATAGTGTTGGGTAGATACGCAGCTTTGCCGATAGACGCGCAATCACAGTGCCGATGGCCTGCTTGAGTGCGGCATCAGTAATCGATGCGTTTAGACTATCCAGCGCGCTTAAAAAGTTGAGTACTTGTGCCTGATCATCGATTGAAATATCCACGCTATCGCTGCGATCGAGACGCGCGAGAATGGCAGATATATCAGTGAGAGAGATATTCAATTCATCACTACGCACCAACAGCACAAACACTGCCTGGCTGGCATCGGTGATAGAGAGATTTAAACTGTCTGCCACTTGCAACACGGCGGCAATGTTAACCAGGCCTTCCGTAACCGACATACTTGTCGCATCACTGGCTGCTAGACTACATAACAGATCGACTGCTTCGGTGATTGAATAATTCAAGCTGTCAGCGCGATCGAGACGGCTAAGAATTTCTACCGCTTCAATGATAGAGGTTGATAAATAATCAGTGCCTGCCAGCAGCACAAACACGGCCTGACTGGCATCTGTGATAGAGAGGTTTAAACTATCCGCCACTTGCAGCACAGCCGCGATATTGACCAAGCCTTCAGCCACCGACATGTTTACCGAATCATTTGCCGCCAAACTGCAGAGCAGATTGATTGACTCGGTAATGGAAAGATTCAGATTATCGGCACTGGTTAACATGCTGTAGATCGACACCGACTCAGCAATGGCAATAGTCAATGCGTCACTACGACTACTCAGTAACACTGAGTCTTGTGCTTCAAAAATCGCCGCCGTGATGATATCGGCAGAACTAAGTACGACAGAGATTGATTGAACTTCTTCGGTAATATTGAGATCACAAACGTCAACGACTGATGACAACAGTACGCTGGCAGAACTGTCGGTGATTGATGTGGCTAGGTTGTCACCTAGTGACGACAGCAATAAGTTAGTCGAAGAATCCGTGATTGTGTTTGATAGCAGATCGCTAGCTGTGATTGTTGTCGCACCAACCACAACGCCCTCAAAATACCCAATCTCCCAGAAATCAACATTGGTAGATTCAATTTTCCCTTCACATATTTGTGATGAATTTAATTCTGATATTAAATGGCTTGCATCCCGTAACTTATAGTATAAATCAGGCCTTGAAGCACCTTCTTTTCGAAGATTAAATTTTCTGTTTGTAGCGGGCGCAGTGTTATCAATGTAGTACGAGGCACCAATCGCACCGGCGGGTAATGCTGGTAAATTAGTATATGCACCTGTTGTTGCCAGTGCTCTATTTATACGATTAACGTGAGGAACGTAATCAGATAGAATCACTCCCATCAACCAAACATCACAACCGCCAGCCCACGATTGATATTCCTGATACGTCTGCGATGCATCTACACCGACAATCATTCCAGCCCCGCCGTACGGCGCGTTAGAAAAATTATCAGTACTGCCTTTGACTCTGTGCCCTATAAATTTTAGATTGTAATTTGTACTATTTACTACTAGCATTGCCGCTACTGGCGCTCCTGATGTATATGTTGAGATGTCTACATCAGTCCACGTAGATGCAACGTTTGTTGAGACGACCGGCGGATTAATATAAAACTCTGCGTCAGATTCAAAGAACCCCTCAATATAAAAGATCAGCCCCGCATTATCTGAGTATATTTCAAAAATTTGGGAAACAACTCCACATTGAATCATAGTGTGAGTGCCAGCTTCTAGCTCAAGCGTCGGCCACGATGTGCTTCCATTCGGGCGAACAAACACTAACGTTGTTACAGCGGCAGTGTTTACAATTCGTACCATTACACCTGTTGCCGTAACAGGTACATGCGCTGACACATCTATATCTACAAATGTATTCAGCGTTGATGGTGAAACATCAACTGGGTCAATAAACGTAGCCATTTATGTCAACGCGGTTGTATTGTAAAAACAATTGATCATCTTATGTGTCTCACCTGCCGTTTTAAATGCGGCGTTAAATCGATTTTTTCAACAACTTCCTGACCATTAACTATCACGGCCTGCTCAACTATCTCGCTGACCACCTGTCGCACCTGTCCACGAAATAAAACTGGAGGTATTCTTCGATCAACGTCATATTCAAGCGGTGCATATTCATAAAGTGTTTTGCCATCGGGAGACCAAACAACATGTTTCCACCAGCCTGCAAACGATGGCCTCGCTGCCAAACGTCCACCGAACTTAAACAGCATCACCAGCGCCCATATTCGACAGTTGCATCGATATGGACGCCAGAGATGCACTTGCTACTGCTCTTTGCTCAACTCAGCAATCACCGCATCACGTTCGGCTTTGCTGACTGGCGCTTTCCATTTCAGTATGTCGTTCAGCGCTTTTAATTCCGGCGTGACCATGTCTTTCAGCCAGTGGTCTGCGTTGTCTTTTTCAAGCTGCGTGATGGCTTTTACAATTTCTACCTGGCGCGCTTCTGGTAGAACAGGTTCTTCGTCTTTCGGCGTGGGTGCTTTGTCACCCTGGCCACCTGGGTTTAACTTGACGACATTGTCATCACCACCAGGATTGTCATTGCCTTCAGGATTTTCATCATCTGACTTTGTTTCAACCAGAGCTTCATCGTTATCAATCGCATCAGAATCACTCAGGCGCTGACGGCAGACGTCGTTCAGTTCAATACGATCGCCTATCGCATAATGCTTGCCGTTGTGTTTGATCGGCTCTTTGCAGACATGCCAAGTTGTTGGTTCAGACTCACTCATGATTTTTTCTCCAAAGCGGGCCGAGGTTTTCCGTGCCTCGGCCCCTCTCTAGGTCTTCACTCATCACCAACACGGCCTGGCTTGAGCTATCCGGTCAGACTACGACCGGGCGACTTCTCTCTCTCAGGGTTATGTGTTATCCGACAGCGTCCTGGATGAAGTAGCCCAGATCAGTGGCTGTGAGTACTTCTTTCACCGACTCACCTGAACGCACCCGCATGCCGCCGCGCAGACCGATGTCTGAATCTTCTTTAGATCCAGCCACACGGGTACCAAACTGCGCAGTAAAACCAAAGGTGGTGCCGTTACGGTTGTCAGCCATTTTGTCGCGATAGATAAAGGCGGCATGCTTGCCCCAAGCGCGCCCAATAGAAGCCGCCTGGCCCTTGCGAGCGTTATTGACAAAGCTTTCACCTACCAACACTTCTTCCAGTTCCAACAGAGCAGCGATCGCTTCACGCTGTGCGATACCTTTGTCACCAGAGTTTCGGTTAGTCGCCTTAACAACATCCGGGTGCTGTGCCAGCTTGGTCATGGTGGCGCGGCCAAGGATGCCTATATTAGGTCGCATGATGCATGAATCCAGCCCAAGCATGATGTCGCCAATCGGATCGGAGTTTGTGAAGTCACTCCACTGATCAGTACCCGACAAAACAATCTTGTTGGCAGCGGAGTAGTTGGCTGCATTAAATACTTTGCCAGCTACACGAAGCTCACGATCCAGCTCAACAATATTGGTTAGCTGCTCTGTGGCGCGCTGTTCAGGATTATAATTTTCGGGCGCATTTGTAATGTCAGACATTGGGATAGGGTCATCCAGGCCAAAGTCTTCGGTCGAGTCGGTCACTTCTTCACCCGTGAATTCGATCTCATTGGGTTTGGACTTACGACCAACTTTGGTGTCCGGCACAGTAAAGCCCTCTGCAAGGCTGTACTTCGTATACTTGAACTCTTCCTTACCCACAGGCACACGCGGCAGTACGTCGTCTGCAATCATGCTGCGGTTACTGTAGGCAATTGCGATGCCAGTCAGAACCGGATCAATTGGAAATGGTGTTTTCATGTGTTACTCCCTTATTAACCTTGGATCTGACCGATGCGGATAAAGACATCAACAATGTCACCCGCAACACCCGCAACATCAGCGTTACCAATAATGCGATTATTTGTGCCTGCACCAGGTACAGCTTTAACTGCCTTACCAGCGGCATCCGATGTGAGCGGATCACCAGCAGCAACTGTGCCGCCGTACTCAACTGGCACAAAGCGATCCAGCGCGACATCGATGCGTTCATCAGCAATGACAGATTGAGTGGCAGGGATAACTGAAACACCCATCAGCGAATCTGTTGCGGCCGCACCTTGCAGCACCTGACCGTCGGCAGTGCCGTGCTTAACAATGCGGTAAGGGGCTATCGCACCTTCCGCTACATAATTTTTTATGTACTGGTTCATGGCTTAGTTAGCCCCCTTGGTTACATGTTGCATTGCGGTTGTGACCGAAATGGTGCGCCCGTTTTTAGCCTCAGAGGCCATAAAATCCTGCGCCGCTTTTGCCAGCACGTTGGCATCATTCATATCAATGCCTTGCGCACCAGCATCCGTCTCATCAGTTGAAACCTGCTTAGGCACCGCCGCAGCAAAGTCTTTAAACCATTGCAGCGGTGTTTTCGTGATCTGCTGCGCCTTGTCACCGTCACCGGCGCTGAATTCAAACTGCTTATCTTCAGCATCAGAAAGCTGCAGCATGAAATCCACCGCGCCTTCAGCTTGGGCTGGGGTTAGGTTGCTACCATCTACAAAGGCAGTGAAGTCAGCGGTTAAGCCTTTGCGGCGTTCTGTATCCAGCTCTTTCTTCAATGATTGCTCACTGGCTGAAAAATCGGATTGTGCGGCATCACGGCCACGTTGTTCTGCGGCGTCTAGATCTGCCTGGGTAATTACGGGTGGCACGTCGGCACCTCCTTGGTTGGGGTTAGCATTAAATGAATTGGCGGAATCTGCTTCGTCTGCAGCCTTCATTGCCAGCGTTGCCTGGTCTTCAGCAGTTTGAACATCCCAGTCAGGGATCACTTTGTCTGCCTCCTCAATACCCTTGTCATCGATCATCCACTCACGGAAACGGCGCATGAAACGAGCTAAGGCATTAGGGGTGCGCCAGTCTGGATTAACTGGCATTTCGAAGTCGTAGACCTCATCAGCCTGAGCGCTGGAATAATTCATGGCATCGAGCGCGATAGCCGGACGCTGAGCGCCAAGAAAGCCAACATGCTCAATGGCCATCGTGTTGTCGGCTGTCTTATATATACGCACCGAGCGTTTGCGGTATGCGCCATCTTCAACGCCGGAAGCAAAGGCTGGGTTTACATCGCGGAACTTGGCTTGCAGGGAATCACCTTCACGCGTCAGCTCATCGATCCAACCATAGGCAGGGTCATCATGTTTTGGATGGCCAACAACAATCGGGGCGGCAGTGGCGGCGCTATGATTGGCCACCATCTGATCAAGGTCTTCGTTTGTCCAGGTGCGCTTAACACCATTGCTGGATACGTGTTCGCCAGAACGAAAGACCTCGATGTGATCGTCGAAGCCTTTGAAGTCGTGTGGTTTGTTTTTGTGTTTGTCCATGCCGCACATAGTGGCCCAGACAGACAAAAGAAAAGAGCCGTAAAATTGTTTACGCCTCTTCTTTGATGGTGATGTTTATAGAATTACATTGCTAGGTTTGATACGTCAAGAGTAGTCGATAAACCCACTATAGAGGATAAGACAATGTAACCGCTTTCGATCACTGGAATATAAAAAAAGGGGCGCTGAGTGCGCCCCTTTTTATAGTCATGAAAGTATGGGTCGATTGTTGTGTAGCCTAGTTCATGTCGGCCAAATATAGCTCAGTTAAAATATTGTTTGTAATCCATGCCATTGTTAGCGTTATAAGTATCTTTAGATCCTTTATGTCCTTGCCTTCCCACTTTCTAACATAATGAGTTTCATCATTTCCTAACCAAGCCGCTCGACTTGCACATGTCTTTATATTCGCATCATCAACAAATTCATTAATGCATGCACCCAAGAACTTGCCTTTTATCTCTTCTTCTTTATCGGTGTGTTTTGAAATGCAATAATCCTTAATTAGAAATTCCAATGCCTTTCTATAGCCAACTCCGGCTATTTGATCTAGCCCATAATGTTCAGCTGTATGTGCTTGATTAAATATTTCTGTGAAATTACTTGATAATGACTTTATTTCATTAGTAATGTCTGCCTCTTCACCTCGATATGGGGCAGTATTTCTTAAAGAGAAATATCTGTTTCGCACCCCATCCAAATTTCTGCCTACCGTATACGAAGCAATGAATGCCCTCTGGCAATCCTTTCTAGGACAACTAAAAATAATTTGTAATGTATTCTCGTGGAAAGCAGATCTTTCAACGGCATTGGTGCTAATGATCGCTGGGTCAATCCCATGATGACACAAAGGACAAGTGTCTGGATTGGTATCATATCTATATTTATCCTTGCCTAAATGCATTATTTCCACTAACTCAATCCTTCTATATGTAAAACTAAGACGGTGAACATATTGGTTTTGGTTTTTTCAACTTAGATCAATTCGGCTCCGGCAAATATCCTTACCGCAACGCCGACAAACGAATACGTTGTCGCCTTCAAGGCTAATGCGAACAAAGCGCCACCGATGTCCACGCAAAGAACAAGATAATTTATTTAGGAAAGCCACAACTACAATCTCCCAGGCCTAGCCCTAACATTTATGACTTGATTGGTTTTTGGATTAAAATCGCACTCATATATGTAGTGAGTCCAGGCACCAAACCCATTCTGAAATTTTGCCTCATCACCAATGTATGTGATTTCGCCTTTTGAGGCGACAAACCAGCGAAATCTAGAGAACTTCAAAGCAAAAGCACCATCAGTCCACTCAATTGAATGCTTGGCGAGCCTTTCAATTGGCTTTTGGCAGTACGCATCTGCTGCGGAATTATTTCTATTACCCCAACATTGCAAATCCTGCATACAAACCGCATCACTAGCAGCTGGCGCACTACCACTTACTGAGCTTCCTATTGAATCGCATGCTTTCACCCAAACAACAATAATAACGAATGTCAGAATAACCGTGCCCCAGCCATACTTGCCGCGCTTAATTATGACGCCACAATGTGGACAGGCTTCAGCCTTGTTAGAAACGCGGCCTTTGCATTCTTTACATTTTACTATTGCCATAACACCACCCCCTTGCATGCCAAGCATTCAATAGATTAGCTACCGCGCAGACAACCTGGCTGCCAACCCTGTTTAAAACCGATTTAAAAACGATTGTGGGCGGCGCTAGCGAAAACTTCAAGCCATGACAGCTAGACGGCTTAGAGCGGCTCTCTGGCGGGCTGACGTTGAAAAACTACCCGTTCTCGTTTTTAGCCATCTTCCACATCCTGAAGCTTTCGACTGAAGCCTCCATCTCGGCTACCAGCAGTCTGGCTGCCTCATCAATAGATAAACCACGATTGCGTGCAACAGACCGTAGCAGACTGAAGGCACCACCTTCATTAAGGCCAGACCGGCACATGATGATACCAACAGCGGTGTTTCTGGACTTGCTTTGCCGCCATTTTGACTGATCAACTCCGCGCGCCAAGGTAATCTCTATGGTCAACAGCAACTGCTCTATGTCGAACTGGTTGATGTCGCGCTTTAAAATGTAGCCTAACGCGCCAATTTCAGTGGCTTGTTGCACTACACTCCAGCTGCTATCTGCCGTCACGAACACAAACGGTATACCCACTATCTGCAGCCTATCCGCTAACTCAACGCCATTCATATTAGGCATGTGCTGATCCATCAACACCAGATCAGGGCGTTTGCACTTAACCTCACCCCATGCCTGAACACCATCATCGACGGATATGACGGTATGTTTTTTTAGGATTTCTTCAAAGAATCGACGGATTAATGGGTCGTCATCCGCCACTACGATTCTGGCCATGCAAATAACTCCTTGGCCCACATAATACTATATCGGCTTCGGATAATATTGATTTGCACTGAATGGCCCGCCGGTTGATACGGCGTTGCTGCGCGATTCTGATTGCCTCTAAATCACCGACTCCACGCTCACGCGCAAACTCAGCAAGTTTAATCGCCTCCGCGATACCTACTACCTTCCCCATACATCACCCGAATATAGATAAGCCAGCGCTAAGCGCTGTCGTTAACCACAATCTGAGGTGGTATGAAGTTGACCCCCGTTGTCACGATCCAGGGTGACTCGGGAATATTTACGTTACATGAGTTTTTTGGGGTTAACAATCTGCAAAATTATGTAGTTATTTGCAGTTTTGATGCTCGTCGAGGCCGCTCGACTGGTCGTACTCTTCGTTTAACTGGTCTGCAGCCAGGCTACGTACAGCCTGCATTATCTCTGTTCTGTTTTTGTTATTCAGGTATCTATACAGATCAATAAGAGTGAATAGCTCAGCGTTTGGATCTTCGGGATCAATTGCCCTGGGCGATGCCTGATCGACCGTGTATTTTCCGCTGGCTTCTTGGGTACCAATATAAGAAGCACGATTGCCGGTGATCACATACCCGGCATCCACTCCTTCATCAGCAAGAATAGATAATTTGTCGGCTGGTATTGGGATGTTTTTGCACCATCGCCCGGCTGTTTTAGCCGAAACATCGCATAGCACCGCAGCCACGCCAATCTTCATGTCGCACCGCTTCAGTTCTTCCTTCAGTCGTAAGCAGACATTTATGTCTTTTTTTTCAATCATTGCGCTTGACTATTTAACCTATATGTCCAATACTCGAATCACAAGTTAATTTTTTAACCTATATGTCCCAAAAAAAGGCAATTATGAATCCGCATCAAATCAAAGCCGAAATCAACATGGCTGGTTCGTCGCAGACAGATATCGCCAATCTGTTCGATGTGACAGATACCACCATCACACGAGTTATCTATGGTGACAGCAGATCTGACCGTGTTGCAAAACACATCGCCGAGCTGATCAAAAAGCCACTGCACAAAGTATGGCCCAAATGGTATCAAAAAACAGGGCGGGCAGCGGCATGATCATTCGCCCAGCTCTGGTGGTGGCATGCGGCCAATGCGCAAGGCCTTCAGGCCTATGCTGCAAATCACGTCCCGGTCTGCACCTGACAGCGGCAGATGTGCGTCATGAAATAGCTTTAATAGAGGCCGAGCCAGGTTACACAGGTATGCAGCTGCATACAGGTGTAGGTCAGACGGCTGCGGTGGTGGTGCCAGAATGACCGCTACAACCTCTTTTATATTGCGCCTCATCCAGATTTGCAAACTGCCATTGATTTCCAGCTGTATGCGCAGCCCTGGCACATCCCGTATTTGGGCTAGCAACTCCTTACTCAAAGCGTCACAGCTCTCGATGTATTTCATTTCATTTACCCCCGTTGCGTCTGTTTGTGGAAATAGCGTAGCCAACCAGGAGGTCTGCGTCAGTGGATAGAAACGAAGATTCTTTTACCAGTAAACCGATGCAGCAGGATCTGCTGCACGGCCTGGAGCATGTCGAGCCGGATTATCTGGCAGGCAATGCGCCCGACCTGGACATCCGAGACAAGCTGCGGGTGTTCCTCAAAGAGGCGCTGACTCTAGCGCGCAAGAATTACGGCCTGAGCCGTGACCGGGTAGTTGATCGCATCAACCTTTGCCTGGCAGAAGAGGACCAGATCACCGAGCGCCAACTCAATGGCTGGCTGGCCGTCAGCGCTGAAGACCGGCCTTTTCCCTTACATATTCTGCCTGCCTTTATATGGGCAACGCGCGGCAACCTGTCCCCGCTTGAAGTAGTCACCGAGTCGCTAGGGCTGCATCTCATGGATCACCAGGAAGTCATCGCCGCTCGACTTGGCGAGAACATCATTAACAAAACCCGCGCCGCCAAAGAAGAGCGAGAGCTGCGCAACTTACTTGTAAACAGGAGATAAATAGATGGCTAAAAAACAGGACATCACAACAGCTGTAGATCATGACGACGAAACGCAAATGATCGCTGAACGGCTGGTCTTTTTGAAAGCAGAGACTAAGTGGGATCTGCCAGTGAATCGCAACAAGGCGCTAGCCGGGGCACCGCTTCAAGAATGGCTGCTAAAAAAAGAAGAAGAAGCAACACGGTCAGCGGTTGAACGTGGCATTGGTTACGGCCTGCTTAAGAGAGAGCTTGGGCATGGTGCTTATGAGGGGTGGCTTAAAGACAACGGCATCGCCCCTCGCACCGCACAGCGATGCATGAAGTCAGCTCAATTGCTTATGGGTATGTCGAACTCAAATGCGCCGCGCGCGGCGCTTTTGCCCCAACGAAAACTCGATGTACTGGTTAGCCTGCCAGCAGTAGTGGTGGATGAAATGTTCAACGAAGGCGAACTAGACAACATTGAACACCTTAATCGTGAACAACTCCAAGAAATCGTCCAGCTCCGCAAGCAGCTCGACAGCGAGTATAAAAAGAACGACCGTCTCTCTGAGCGTGTTGGCCAGCTGGATGAAGAGGCCCGCCAGAACAAAGCACTGCCAGAGACTGCCCTATATATAAAAGAGTTACGCCGGGCGCTGCTGGAAGAGACTGAATGCCTACGCGCTAACAGCCACACCATGCAAAGCATTATGGATAGAGCTGCGATGCTGCCTGAGGATATGACACAGGCTGACTGGGACAGCATTGCCCACCCGCTGATGTATGCCCTGCAAGGGCTGCATGCCACCGCCTCCGCGCTTTATGACAAGGGCTTTGAGTTGTGTAGTGACTTCAAACCTGACGTTGATGTGTTCCCACCCGAGCTTGACAAGAAAGAAGTCGCTAATGCTAAGCGGCTGATGAAGTCGTTTGATAACGAGGCCCAGCTGCGCGACAAACTACGCCAGGTAGATTTGGCGCCAACGAGCAAGAAGGCTAAGTAATGAAAGCCTTGCCTGCCTACTCACCACATCTTCGTGTTGTCACTAACGACGATCTTAAGGCCTTGCCGTTGAACGATAAACAGAAAGCAAAGCAAGATGCCCTGGTGGTCGTGATGCGCTATGTGCGTAAGTTGCGTGGTGAAATGGGCGGGGCTTCTTTAAGCCCTGCAATTGATGATTTTGAAAAGCTATTCATAAATAATTTAATACCCGCTGTCGTATTAAATGCCTTGGCAATATTACGGCCCACAAAGAAAGACAAATGCCCTAATCGAGCAACCCTGTTTCGCTGGGATGACAAATACCGCAAGCATCTAAATGGAGATGAAACAGCAGCGGCTCCCAAGCACCGGGGTAGTGACCGAAAAAACTATGGATGGGAAGCCAGAGCAATCGCGCTTTATAACAAACCATCTAAACCTGCAATGGCAGCCGTGGCCGAGTGGTTGGTTGATGAAGGCTTTAAAGAGGTAACAGCCAGTCGTGTTAGTCGTTATTTAAAAACCCTGCCCGCCAATTTGGGCGAGCATGGTCGAGGCCGTTTAGGCAGTCACTTTTATAACAATACACAGAAGGGATTTAAACGCCGCGACACATCAGTGTTTCCGGTTGGCTTTATCTATCAAGGCGACGGCCATTGTGTTGATGCCTATGTTGCTCATCCTCGCACTGGCGATATATGGCGGCCTGAGCTAACCGTGTGGATTGATATTACCAGCCGTTATTTGGTGGGGTGGTATATCAGTGAGGCAGAATCGTCACACTCCACGCTATTTGCACTCAGCCATGCGTTATGCAGCTGGGATCATGTGCCTGCCATGCTGCACATTGATAATGGCTCTGGGTTTCGTTCAAAGATGATGAACGATGACAGCGCGGGGTTTTACGCCAAGTTTGATATTGATCCTATGTTTTCAATCCCCGGCAATGCTAAAGGCAAAGGCCAGGTAGAGCGCTGGTTTCGCACGATGGAAGGTAAGTACGGCAAAAAGCTGGACACCTTTTGTGGTGGCGACATGGCCGACGAAGTCAAACAACGCATCGTGCGTGAAAACAAACGTGGCAACTATAAATTACCCAGCCTTCAAGAATACATGACCGGGCTAGAAGCATTTATCGAACGTTATAACAACACTGTGCATTCTGCGCTCGATGGAAAAACACCCGCTGAATTATGGGCAACTCTGGAACGCACACCACTACATATGTCTGCTGAAGCGGTAGTGCTGCCTAAGACACAGCGCACTGTGCGCCGAGGCACTATTCATCTCGATAATCGTGAATATAACGCAGCAGATTTAATTGCCTACAACGGTGATTCCGTCATCGTTGAATACGATTTGCATGATGACAAAAAGGTGCGCGTATTAACTCAAGAAGGTCGCTGGATATGTGATGCGGCACTGGTGTTCAAAATTGATTACCTACCGGCCTCGCGTGTTGAAGAAGCCGCAACGAAACGCCTTAAGGGTCAGCATAAGCGTTTGCAAAATAAACTGGATGAAGTGACTGACCGTGCCGGGCTAGCCATCACCCACGATATGGTGATTGATGATATTGAAGCGCTCAACGAAGGCGCAAGCATGTTGCTTGAAGATCAACAGAATGATGAAAGTTTGGAAGTGAATTTGGAGACAGGTGCTGGAACACCCGTCCCCGATAGCAGTGCCAGCGATGAGCTGGATATTTTTAGTACCGACTACTAGCAAAGGGAGTTTATCACATGGTAACAAAAGCAACCAAACACACTCAAAGCCTGGTGGCGACACCAAAGGTATGGGGTGAAAAGTTTTCTGAAGATGACAAACAAAAAACCATTCAGGTGATCGACTGGCTTAACGAAGGGCAGGAGCATGTGCCTGGATTTGAAAATCAGCGCACTCAGAAAAAATTGTCGCGCTCTTCAGGTGTTCATTTCACGACACTCAACACCATATTAAAAGGCACCTACCCAAGCCCACCGGGTAAGCATCTCGACAAGCTGATAGACACTATAAGCCGTTCAAATGATCGCGACCAGGAGGTCATGATAACGCCTATTGTTGAGACCTCTGTTTATCGCGCAGTGAATGCCGCCTGTGTCCGGGCCCACAAATATCGCAACTTCGGTGTGGTATCAGCCTTTGTAGGCACCGGCAAAACCACCGCACTCAAACACTATGCCAACACCCATGCCAACGTATATCTGGTAGAGGCCGATCCAGACATGAATGCCAGTGTATTGGTAACAACACTGGTGGAAATTACCAACGCAGTAGTCCACAAGACCAATAAATATGGCACCGGCACCAAGCCGGAAAAAATGCGCGCAATCATCAACACATTAAAGGGCACCGACAGCCTGTTGATTATTGATGAAGCCGAAACCGTAACCACTCAAACACTGGAATATGTGCGCCGAATTTCAGACAAGGCCGAGATTGGTGTGGTGCTGGCTGGAACTCAAAAACTAAAACCTCTGATTAAAGATCCGCAGGGTCGCTTTGGTCAGATTAGTTCACGCGTTTCATTTTGGCCTGCCGTGATCAAAGGCATCACTGAGAAAGATGCCAACCAGATCACCCAGGCAGCAATGATCCAAGACGGAGTTGAACTCACTGAAAATGTGCTGGATGCCTTTTGGCAGATGAGCGATGGCTCGGCGCGTGTATTGGCAAACTCACTAATACCTGGTGTGCGTGACTATGGTCTGCGCCGAAGCAAGGAACTAACACCCGACCTGATTTACAAGGTTGGTCAGGAACTACTTGGTTTTAAACGTCCACAACGGAGGGTTTGATCATGGCTACATATACAGACGAACAGTTAGAGCATTGGGGTGAAGTCTTTGTTAATCAGGATATATCTGATTACGGGGTGTCGTTTGAACAGTTCCTCACACAGCCAGAAGAGTACTCAAGAAAGGCCATCATTATTCGCGGACTGAGTGAGGTAGTCGAAACTCTCAAGCATGAACCTGATATGCAACAACGCGGTTCGCAGATGATTAGCCCTACCAGACACAACGCACCGACCAAACAATGGAAAACAGGGAGGTATGCACTATGAAAACTCAACTCGAAAATATCGGCTATTGCCAGGGCTTGTGCGGTGGTTTGATGAGTCACCATCTGGTGGATGGGTTATGCCCATGTTGTAGGAAGGACAAACGCATCCATAGCTCGACCGAACTGAATCATGAAGACATTCTTGGAATTGAAGCCGAAGTCACGTCATCAATTTCTTGGCAACAACCGGGAGTACAGCAATGATTCCGTACACAGTAGAAACTGCCAGTGGGCTTGTTGTGGATCTAGTCACACCTACGCCAGAGACTATCAATATCAGAGACATTGCCTGGTCGCTTTCACGACTGGCGCGTTATAACGGCCACACCCTTGGTGATTTTCCCTATAGCGTAGCGCAGCACTCATGTTGGGTGGCTAACCGGGTAATGTCGAAGACCAATGATAAATCCTTCGCGCTGTATGCCTTGTTACATGATGCCCATGAAGCTTATACAGGCGACATGGTCTCACCAATGAAATGGCTGGATCGACTCAGTCACATTATTAAAGACATCGAGTTTAGCCTGCAACAGGCTATCCATACCGCTGTTGATATGCCACCGACAAGAAAGGCCGTGAGAGACGCCATCAAACAGGCCGACAAAGAGGCACTGGCGGTAGAGGCTTATCACTTGATGCCTTCACGCGGTCGAGACTGGAACCTGCCAGTGGTTAGCGACGACTTACTTAATGCGTTTGAATCGCCACTGGCACCAATCGATGCTTATGGTTTGTTTCTTAGAACATGGGAACAGCTAAACACGCCACAGTTGCAGGAAGTTGGTTAATGGCAATACGCGGCGTTTGTCCTGACTGCGGCTTTAAGTTTCCGCTGCAGCTGGCCCTAACCGATGCTGATGCCCGGCAGGCACTATTGTCTGCACTAGAGATCGCACCCTCATTGTCAGGGCGCATCATTCAATACCTGAGCCTATTTAGCCCTGGCGATCGCGCCATGCGTATGGATGCTTTAGCGGCCCGATTAAAGGAGCTGGCTAAAGCAATCAAGAACGCTGAAGTGGAACGCGAAGGCCGCACCTGGTCGGCACCGTTGGACTATTGGCGTGATGGCATCGATCACATGCTTAACACCCGCGACAAGCTGCGCCTGCCACTTAAAGATCACGGCTATCTGTTTGCCATTGTCGCCAACACCAGCATGAAGGTAGCCGGCAAGAAAGAAGCTAAGAAGGAACATCAACGCAAGCATCACCAAAAGGGAGAACGCAGTGGTATGCAGAAAGCAGGTGATCACTTAGCGTCTGGCAAATCCAAGGTCAAAGACATCAAGGCAAGTCTGACAGGGAGCAAACAATAATGCCCGATATGGATCGGCAAGAACTGAAAGAGGCTGTGCTGAACGTGTTAAAGCAACACGATGATTATGAAAACTGCATTAAAAAAGAGGCGCTGTGGTCAACCGTGACAGGGGAGCTGATTATTCCAAAACGAAGAAACGATCAAACCAGACCGCTACGTTCAATCATTGAGGCGTTACAAAAAGATGGGTATCCCATCTGCCATCGTTCTGGAATATATGGAGGGTTTTTTTATAGCAAAGAACATAAATATGTAATCAAACAGGCACACCGCCATCACAAGTGCGCCATGACACACCTGCGCAGAAAAAAACATCTGCTCAGGATCAACAACAAAGAAGTACTGAAGCAAGTAGAACTTGACCTAAAACAATGAAGAGGAAAAACAACAATGGCTAAGCCTAACCGTATTAAAACCGACGCCGTGCCTGCACCAGCGACCCAAGATCAAGCCGAAGAACTATTGGCACAGATTGGCCGCATGCAACGCCAGGTGGCCAACATTGAAGGCGAGATGAATAATGAGCTATCTGCCATCAAACAAAAATTTGAGCAGCAGGCCCAGCCCGTCAATTCCGAAATCGAGGCTAAGTTTCATGCTTTGCATATTTGGGCAGAGGCAAATCGTTCAACCATTCTGAAAGGCCGCAGTAAAACAGCCAAGCTGGCAACAGGTGAGCTTCAATGGCGTGTAACACCGAAGAAGGTTTCTATCCGTGGTCAGGACACCGTGATAGAAACACTAAAGCGTTTAGGCATGAGCAACCTGGTTCGTTCCAAAGAAGAGGTCAACAAAGAAGCCATCTTATTGGATGAGAAGAAAGTATCAGGCATCAATGGAATATCGATCAGCCAGCGTGAGGAATTTGTGGCCAAGCCGTTTGAGTCGAATATCGAACGGGCCGAGCCGGTTAAGAAGGCTGCATAAGTTAATAACGACTGACCCACGTTACGGGTCTTTTTGATTAACGAGGTAAACATAGATGAACGAAGCACCAGAACAATGTCATGAATGCGGATGTATAGGTCAGCACTACAAAGGTTGTTCATCTTCTTCTTTTCAAATATCTGAAAATAATCACTGCAAGCTGATAGGCGAAGCAACGACGGTTGGGGAACTAAAAAAATTCCTTTCTGGCTACGACGATAACGCATCATTCGGATTTAGAAGCCAGCCTATGCAAGCTCTTTATGAAGTGCGTTATGGCAAAGAGAAATACGTTGTATTCCAATAACGCCTAGCTGTAGTGCCTGCGGAGATGACACCAATGACTAAAAGACTTAATGGGAGAAAGATCGTGACAGCTAATGAAAAACATGATCGGAAAGAAAAAGTGTTGACCGCAGACTTTACCGAAGTCAGCTTAAACACCGAGGCAACAGGTCACAACGAGCGTATTGTTATACGCCAGGTTCTTGAGAAAGAAATACGGTCGTACTCCCGTAGCGTTGAGCGAAATGCGAAGAACGAAGCATACAGCGCCGCTGCTAGCGATGATTTAATTAGGCGAGGAATTAGCCACGCGCTGTTCGTCCTTAATCAAAAGTGTGGTGTATAAGCACCCGACTCATTAATTAAGGAATCTGCAATAAGATGCCAAGCAAACCATCACCCACACGCCTGCGCTATAACAAGCTGATCTTCGCTGGTCTTAAGGCGCTGTCGTGGTCTAAAGACGGGGCGCAGTTTCAGGGCTTATTACAGGGCGCTGGAGCCAGCAAGAAAGCGGATGGCAGTTTCTCTATGTCGTCGCTTGGGGTGGCTAAGTTGATGATGATATTTGATGCGTTGAAGAAGGCTGGTTTTAAACCTAAATCCAAAAGCGCCGCGAGCGGCGCATCTGACTGGCGCAAGCCTCGCATCGATAAGATCACCGCCATCTGGATTCAGCTGCATGATGAAGGTGTGATGTTCGATCGCAGTGAAAAAGCGATGATGAAATTCTGCGCTGCAATTACAGGCAAAGCCAAGTTACAGTGGGTGACATCCCATGACCTGAATCGCTGCATTGAAGTGCTGAAAGATAAGGCCAAACACGCCGGGGTCAAACTGCGTGACTGATATGGATCTCATCAATCCTGACCTTCTGCCACCACAGGCGCGTACGATTGCCAGATTGATCGGTGTGGATGAAATGATTGTGCTGTTAAGTAAGCGTGGTGGCACTCAGTTGCGTGTGCCTGTGCATGTCGACCGCTGCGTGGTGTTGAAAGAGTTTCTTAAGCCTGAGTCTATTGAATTACTGGTAAAACATTTTGCTGATGAACGACTGGAATTACCCAAGGCTGATAAGGCACTGCAGCAGCTGCGCGATATTGCGATCGGCAATGCTTTAAAACAAAAGACAGCCCCGGAAGTGGCTCTGCAATTCAACTTGTCGCGCCAGTGGGTTTTTGCTATTAAACGCAAGCAGAAACAAGAAAGCCAGAACATGGATCTGTTCGACGGGCTTGACAGCAACACCAACTAAGCTCAACCTGTTACCGCTCACCCCATCTGCTAAAGCGTAAAAAGCTTTACGCCTACTTCAAACACCCTGCATCAGCCATGCTTCGTTCATGGCAATTCACACCAACAAAAGACCACGTCACTTCGCTGCGGACATTATCGCGTTGCCGTCTCGCGATGCTCGTAAACAAGCCTTGGCTGCTGTGCCTGAACATTGGCAGGGTTTGGTGTGTGAACATGTGACCAGTCATTTTGCCCTGACGAAGTCTTGCGGGGTGGCAGCGTGAGAAATCGCATTCGCCTAACCAACAACTTCTACCTTGATGAGTTCACACGTTCGGATAATGCCGCGCGGCATGATATCGAAATACTGGTTGGCAAAAATACTGAGGTCTACGACAACCTGCTGTTGTTGTGTCGCTTTGTATTACAGCCGCTGCGTGATGCCTTGGGGCCGGTGCATCTTATCTCTGGTTATCGCCCGCCTAAAGTAAACCGCCTGGCCAGGGGTTCAAGAACATCCGCCCATCTATATGGTCTTGCTGCTGACATTGTAGTAACAGGCTATACGCCAGAACAGGTTGCCAACTGGATTCGCAACAACATTCCTGAATTTGATCAGGTCATTCTTGAGTATGGCCAGTGGGTGCATGTGGCGATCAACCCCAAGGCTGAAAAACCACGCCGTCAGGCATTAACGGCGGTCAAGGTTAAGCGTCTATTCCTCAAGCCCAAAACCGTTTATCTGACGGGTCTGCATTCGGCTAATGATGCGCGCGAATTGGCGGGGGCTGCTTGATGTTTTCGATGCTGGTTGAAGCTGTTGTGATTTCTTTCTGTGTTGGTGGCGCTGTTGGTTCTGTCATCACACTTCATCTTGCCCGCAAGGGTATTAACAAAAGGAGTAACAAGTAATGAAACGACTGTTAGTTGGTGCCTTTACGGCGCTTGCAATGATGGGGTGTGGCCAATCGTTTGCGCTGAACATGACTCAGTTTTCAGCTGGACTGGCAACGCTGAATGAACAATACGACAAGACAGCTGCGATGATTGCCAGCCATGCGGATGAGTTCAATGAATCTGAACTGACACAGTTGAATGTTACTGCTCAACATATTCAAGGCCTACGTGAGGCGGCATATGTATTTGTGGCTGATAGCGGTGGTGTGACCCAGGCGCTGATTCACGTTGACCAGGTGCGAATGCTGTATGAATCGGCTCGATCGGCCTATGGGTCTGCACGTTATGTGATCTGCCCAGAGGTGATGCCTGATGTTCCATTAATAGCGAATGATTGCGCCCGTTTAAAGGCAATGCCTGAGCATGAGCAGCATGCGGTGGAGGCCTTTGATCAGCAGGCACGACAAACCCGGCAAGCACTTGAAGGCTTGTTGAATTCACCAAGTGGCACGGACATTACTCAGGCTGTTTCTGATGTGTTGACCATCGGCGCTACGGCGGCGCGTGTCGCTCGGTTGGGAATGCTCTGATGCAGTATGCCGAAATGCGCCAAGTTGCCCACACTGGCGACGTGCTGCTGGTCGAGGGGCAAGGCTGGGTTAGCCGGTTGATCCGCATGTTGACTGGCCAGAATATATCGCATGTAGCGGTGTTGGTGTGGTTCGGCAATACGTTGTGGGTAGCTGAGATGAAGGAATTTTTCGGCTACCGCTTGCGCCCGGCATCGTTGTGGGTGGAAGACACCCTGCCTGGTGCGGTTGTCTATTACGGCGAGGCACCTGTGATTGTGCAAACAGCCGGTGATGACATGGACTCTTTCAGCGTGATTACGTCCTATCGCAACCGCCGCTATTCATATCGGTCATTGTTTCTCGTCTGGTGGGCACAGGTGCGCCGCAAGAAGATTGAATCTGGCCTGGTGTGCAGCACCTTTGTACAAAAGGTTTGGGAGTCGTGCGGGAAGAAGTTTAATCAAACAGCTGACCCTGGTGACTACATGCGGCTGTGTCAAACGACTACACCACTGAGGGGGATGTAAGAGTGGAAACCGTTCAAAAGTTTGCTGATCCAATTGATGCTGCGAATGATCTGGCTGAGCGACAAAATCAGTCTGCCATCGATAAAGCATTAGCAGCCGCCAAGCCAGACGCTGAAGCCGTGATGATTGATGGGGTGGCCTGTTGTTGTGATTGCCATGACCCTATTCTTGCAGCGCGGCTGGATGCTAAGCCGGATGTTTGTCGATGTATTGAGTGCCAGTCGGTTCATGATGCAAGGAGTGTGAAACGTGGCTAGTAACGAAGATGTTTTGTTAGCAATAGGCGAACTAAAGGGCGAAGTCTCTGGCATTAAAACCATGCAAAAATCACAAGGTGACATGATTACCAGGATTGATGATCGTGTTCATAAGAACTCTGTTGATGGTGCTAAAGCCGGTGCAAAGTACGGCGCTGCTGCCAGTGTATTCGTTAGCGTGGGTGTAACCATGCTGACTGAATCTATTAAAAACGCTGTGAAGAACGGCTGATACGAATGGCTCATAGTCAGGAAACAAAAAGTGCCGTCAGAGCTAGTTATGTTCGTGACCGCCTGCCCCTGGAACAGGTTGCCGAGAAGCATGGCATTAGCTATGCCACTGTTCGTAGCTGGAAGCGAAAGGCCAAAGAGGCTGGCGACTGCTGGGAAAAGGCGCGCGTGGCATCACGCATGGCCAACGGCACCTTCGGTGACATTACCACCGAGCTGCTCGAAGATCTGACGCTGTTATTCCAGACAACCATTACAGACATTAAAGATAAAGACATCAGCCCGCTGCAAAAGGTTGAGGCTATTAGCAAGTTAAGTGATGCCTATTCCAAAACCATTAAGGCAGCCGGTGGTGGTGATCAGAAGATTGCCAAGCTGGCGATTGCTATGCAGGTGCTGGAAGAGTTGGCCAAGTTTATTCGTGAGGGATACCCGGAGCAGCTTGAAGTATTTGCCGCGATTCTTGAGCCGTTTGGGCAGAGGGTTAGTGAGGTGTTTGGGTGAGCCTAATAATCACACTGCTCGTTACTGCCTGGTTTGCTGGCGGGATTCTTTGTTTTGTTGTGCTAGACATCATCAGAAATGACTCTTTGAATGCTTTAGAAATAGTCGCTGTCTTCTTCTTATGGCCATTCATAGTTCTATGGATGTTTTTTGATAAACCATCTCGCAGGTGATGAATGTTTCCTGAACCACCATCAGATGTTGAAGAGCTTGTTTATAGTGCTGCTTTGGTGCTGACCATTATTTATGGCGCGGTGTCGGAGTTGTTTTTTTAATGGCTGATCTATCAGAAAAACAGTTTTTAACTGATCTCGCTGAGCTTGCAGTTGACCTGCAACGGGAGATCGAGGCGAAGAAGCTCGGGCTTGATGTTTCTAAGCAGGCAATCCGTGATCGGCGTAAACGAGTGCTGGATGAGCAGGACTTTTGGTTTTTTGCTACCACCTACTTTCCTCATCATGTTTGGGGGCCACCATCAAAGTTTCAGAAGCATTTTAGCGCGCGTTTTCCGCAGTTGATTAGCGGTGATAACGGTTGCCGGGAATGGTGGGTGGCTCCGCGTGGTGAAACCAAGTCGACGCTGCTGACTAAGATCGGGCCTGTGTGGATTGTGGTGCAAGGCTTGCTGCAAGATGCCAGGGTGCGGGCTGAATTGAATCTGACAGGCGACAAACCGTCATTCAATGATTACATCGTCTTTCTTGGTGCCGAGACAAAGATGCCGACCAAGTTGCTGGAGGTGGTTAAAACCGAACTCACCTGTAATAGCAATTTGAAAATGGATTTTCCTGAGGTGTGTGGTCGTGGCAATCCGTGGCGCGTGGGTGATGCTGTTACCAAGAACGGTGTGAAGTTGGAGCCGTTTGGTGCTGAGCAGGCGATTCGCGGTACCTTCCACGGCGCATCTCGACCCAAGGTGTTGTTGGGCGATGATCTGATTACAGATAAAGAGGCGAAGAGTCCGACCGAGCGTGAGACCCGCTGGAACTGGCTGGAAAAGGCGGTCGATTATCTCGGCCCACCGGATGGTTCTGTTCGATATTTGGGTGTCGGTACCATCCTCAATAGTGATGATCCTATCAGTCGTGCCAAAAACACGGTTGGTCATATTGTGCATCACTTCAAAGCTATCGAGCGTCTGCCTGATCACATGGACTTGTGGGAGCGCTGCGAGGAGTTAATGCGCAACGATGATAAACGTGAGACCGAAAAAGCCACTAAGGCTGGTAAGACCATCACCAACGAAGACCTGCCATCTTATAAGTTTTATTTGAAACACGAACGCAAGATGAATAAAGGTGCTGTGACCTCTTGGCCGGAAGTGCGAACGCTTTATTGGTTGATGCGCCAACGGGCCAAAAATGCTCGCGCCTTTGGTACCGAGATGCAGGGTGAGGCCCGTAACGATGAGGATGCGGTGTTTACCGACATTCAATACTTTGTACATATCTTGCACCACTGGCGTTATTACGGTGGCTGCGATCCGTCGATGGGCAAAGGTGAAACATCAGACCCCAGTGCGTTGGTGGTGGGTGCCTACTGTTTGGAGCTTAGAAAGCTTCATGTAATAGAGGCTGTTATTAAACGCAGGGTGCCGAGCAAGCTGCTGGCTGACCTGATTTCTATGCAGCTGGAATATAACTGCGTTGCCTGGGGTTTTGAAGTAAACAATGCCTATGAACACATGCGTACTAGCTTTATTGATAACGCAGTGGAAAAGAAAGTGCATTTACCTCTGGTGGGCGTAACAACAACCGTCGCAAAAGAGGTGCGGATTGATTCTCTGGAGCCGGTGATCAATGGCTTTGAGGCCAAGATTCTTTTTCATGCCCGGCTGACTCGACTGCTGTCTGAACTGACTAATTGGCCAGAACCACAAACCGACCACCACTACGACGGCCTAGATGCACTGCACATCCTATACATGACCGCAGTCAGTCGTGCTGGTGGCACACCAAAAGTTCATACGCGCCGTGTCGGCCGCGCACCTATTCGAGGTTACGATGGATAATTCAGATATTAAAAAAGCCGCTGGCAAGAAGAAGGCGTTAACGTCTGAGATTGCCAGTCGACACACTGACCCCAATTTTTATGGGGCGCTGTCTTTTCTGCCTAACCCGGACACGGTGCTGCGTCGGTTGGGTAAATCACACGAAGCCTTTGATGCGATCTTTAGTGATGCCCATGTGCTGGGTGAGCTGCGCTCTGTGCGCTCTGGTTTGTTGGGTTTTGAATATCGGGTGCAGGCTGGTGGTGAGACCCCGGCAGATATGCGCGCCCATGAGCTATGTGAAAAATATATGAAACAGAGGCCTGCACCTGGTATGCGTTGGCCGGATGTGCTGTGGAATATTGCTACGGGCGTGTTTTATGGCTATCGAGCACATGAGGTGGTGTGGGAAAAGCAGGATGGATTTTTGATGCCGGGCAAGCTGCTTGATCGTCCTAACCGGCGTTTTTGTTTTGGCATTGATAATGAGCTGCGCCTGAAGACGCGTGCTAACTCGATGAACGGCGAGCCGGTTGGCGATCGCAAATTTCTTGTTAGTCGGCACATGCCTAGTGCTGAGAATCCTTATGGGGTGGCAGTATTTAGCAGCTGCTTTTGGCCCTATACATTTAAGCATGGCGGCTTTAAGTACTTCGTTAAATTCTGCGAAAAATATGGCATTCCGTGGGCGATCGGAAAACATCCACGCGGCACACCTGAGCCTGAGATCAACAACCTGGTGGACGCCCTGGCCAACATGGTGGAAGACGGTGTGGCGGCGATTCCTGATGATGGCTCGGTTGAGTTGCTGTCGTCTAAAAGTAATGGTCAATTGCCGCAAGAGCGTTTGATTCAGGCTTGTAATAGCGAGATGTCTAAAGCGCTGACCAGCCAAACCTTGGCGACTGAGATTCAAGGCGAAGGGTCACGCGCTGCGGCGGAGACACATCGCGGCCGCGAGCAAGGGGTGCAGGAGTCTGATCGTGAGATTGTTTGCGATGTGATGAATGAGTTGTTTGCCTGGATTACTGAGATCAATATCGCCGGGGCTGTGCCACCGACCTTTGAGTTTTATGAAGAGGAAGAGGTGCAGATCAGCACTGCTGAGTTTATCGCTAAGGCGCGTGAGTCGGTGGATGTTCCCAAGGCGTGGGCACATAACAAAATGCAGATACCTATTCCCGAAGAAGGTGAAGAGGTGTTGTCGCGCACGGGTGATGCTCCGGCTGCTATTCCACCTATTGGGCCGCCTGAGTTTAATGGCCATAACTGCCCTAAATGCAGTCATGACTTTGCTGCTGGTGAGGATGATATTGATCGCTTGGCTGGGCAAGCTGCTGACGATGCTGGTGCCCTGGTTGCTGATATGGCCGCGCCGATCCGGCAGTTGTTGGATGAGTCTGAAACGCTGATGGAGTTTCGTGATGGGCTGGTGAAGATGTATCCGGCCATTGATGATCAGCGGCTGGGTGAGCTGAGTGAGCAGGCGTTGTTGGTGGGGTTGTTGAAGGGGGTGAGTGATGCTCAATGAAATAGCTTACAGGCATGAACGGAGCCAATAAAGTGGACAGAAAAGTGACCGAACGTGATTTCCGTAGACCAGAGTTTAGAGACTCAGACCCTAGTGACTATGAGTTTCGTGGTGACGGGAAAATAGTTAGAAAAGATCGCTGGGAAACCGGAATACGTAGGGTGCAGTTTGCTTTGGGGATGAACACTAGAGAGTTTGAGATCGACGATGTTGTGAATGCCGTTAAAGCTTTGGTGGCGCAATATCCAAATATTGATGACGAAGAGGAGCACAGTAATGAAAGACCAGCACACTAAAATCAAGGGCTACCGCGATTTAAGCCAGGAAGAAATTGACCTTATGAATGAAGGCAAGGCACTGGCTGAAAAATGCGGTGAGTTTGTTGAGAAGCTTCAGAAAGCAGAGTTTGCCCAGTTTGAAGAAATGAAACCCGATCATCGCTGGTTAGCAATCGGCAAGACTCATTTGCAACAAGGTTTCATGGCGGTAATTCGCTCTGTTGCCAAGCCAACTACGTTTTAACCTGAATGACTGAAGTCACCCTCGGCGCTGTTCCATTCCAGGAGGCAATTGATCACTTCCGTGACAAGCTGAATCTACCCACTGAATATTGGGATCAGCTCACTGGTCAGGCACATGCCAAGGCGTTCACTGTGGCTGGTGCGACCAAGACCGAGCTGCTGCACGATATCCGTTCTTTGGTAGATGATGCGATCGCCGATGGCACCAGCATTTCTGATTTCCGCAAGGGTTTTGATAAGGCGGTGGCCAAGCATGGCTGGGACTTTAATGGCAAGCGTGGCTGGCGGACGCGGGTGATCTATGACACCAATCTGCGCACGGCCCATGCTGCGGGTAAGTGGGAGCAGATTCAGCGGGTTAAGGATCGTCGGCCTTATATGAAGTATGAGGACGTGGGCGATGGTCGTGTTCGTGAGCTGCATGCTGAATGGGGAAAGATGTCTCCACTTTTGGTGGATGATCCTTGGTGGAATACCCATTACCCACCTAATGGCTGGGGTTGCCGGTGTGGTGTGCGAACCCTATCCCAACGACAAATGGAAAACGAAGGTTTAACTGTTGGTGAGGCTCCGCCGTTGAATCCGACCGAGCGTATTAATGTGAAGTCTGGCGAGGTTTATGGTGAGGTGCCGAAGGGTATTGATCCTGGCTGGGATTATAACGTTGGCCAGGAGTGGTTGCGGTTTGATAAGTCTGCCAGGTTGCCGGATTGTTCCAGTGGTGGGTTGTTTGATTTTGCTATATCTAAGACACCTTGCATTGCCCTGCTGGGTGGGCAGAAAACATGGCGTGATCATGGCCGACTTGATCTAAGAGATGTGGCTGCTGAGCATCGTATTGCTGCGCCGGAAATGTTGCCTCGGGCTGAGTCTGTTGATGAAGCTGTTTCAGCAATGAAGGCGGCGCTGGGAATGACGGCCGCAGTGCGGTCAGTGCGAACACCTGTGAATGAGACGGTGGTTTTTGATGAGGATTTTTTACCCCACCTGGTAGCAAAGCGCGCTGATGCCAGGGAGCGTTATTCCAACTTTATTTTGCCGACGTTATTGACGCCGTATGAGGTTTATTTAACTGAGTATGGTGACGGCTGGCGCAGTCGTTATATCGGTCTATTCCAGGGCAAGAATGATTTGCTGGTGGTGGTGAGACGCAACCAGGATGGCAGCTTGTTTTGGAACATTATGCAGGCCAAAGATAAGAAGATGAATCAGCAGCGGGTGGGTGAGCTGGTTTATAAGGTGGGTGAGTAGGTGGGGCGTTATGAACGTGCAGATACCGATTCTGCAGGCCCGCTTTCCCTGGCTATTGGTACCGGAACCAGCCAGGTTCTCGACCCCACCTACCACGTGGCCTATTGGTCACAATTTCATTATAGCTCAATTATTGGAAGTAAGAAGAAAGCGACCAGGCTAGTGCGTCAACACTAAAAACTCGTGATTATGTGATTTAAACCGTCTTTAAATAGCTGTCAATATCGTTTTAATGGTCATTTAAAGACATTTTCTAACCAGTATTCGGTGGTTTTTTTACTGGTAAAAGTGCCGAATTGCTATTTTTTGTCGCAAATTGATCATTAATCACGATCAGGGCTGTTTTTGTCTAAGTCTCGGTTTTCTCGGCTTTTTTGTGTGATTCTCTCTCTTTCTCTTTGTCTCAAAACTAACACCACCCCACACATACAAAACCTGGATTCCGGCCTGCGCCGGAATGACGCTGGTGGTTGCTACTTTAAGGCGGGGGATACGAAAGCCTTGACTCCCATTCAAATCAATCTATAATTCGAAATATGTCGAACTATCAAATAAACAGCACCCCCCTTGATGAAATGTTCAAGGCCCTCAGCAACCCCCACCGCCTGGCATTGTTCTATCGTCTGATGAACTGCTGCGCCCCGGGCACCAAGTGTGGGGTAGAGGCAGAACGGTTTTGTGTGGGTGAGCTGGGCGAGGGCATGGATATCGCGCCATCGACTCTGTCACACCATCTCAAAGAGTTAAATCGCGCCGGGCTGATCCAGATGGAGCGACGAGGTAAGAATGTGGAGTGCTGGTTGGAGCCGAGTGTGCTGACCGAGCTGAGTGCCTTTTTTAAAATTTAATTTATTACGTTTAAGGAGTTAATCATGAGTTCATGTTGCCCGCCAAAAACAGATAAGCCGAATCATGCTGAGCATGATAGCCATCGCCAGGATGTACGTGATGCCTATGCCAAGGTGGCGAATGCCGAGAACAATAGCGAGAGCTGCGGTATTGAGAGCAGCTGCTGCGGTGTGTCTGATGATGCCTCTATCAATACTTTGATCTCGACCCGCCTCGGTTACAGCGAGGAAGATCTTGCCAACACGCCTAGCGGTGCTGATATGGGCCTGGGTTGTGGTAACCCACGCGCCATTGCTTCTCTCAAGCCGGGTGAGGTGGTGGTTGACCTGGGTGCCGGCGGTGGTTTTGACTGCTTTCTTGCTTCGCATGAGGTCGGTGATACTGGGCGTGTGATTGGTGTTGATATGACACCGGATATGCTGAGCAAGGCGCGTAATAATGCCCTTAAAGGTCAGTATAAAAACGTTGAATTTCGCTTGGGTGAAATCGAACATCTGCCGATTGAGAATGATACTGCCGATGTGATCATCTCTAATTGTGTGATTAACCTGTCACCCAATAAGGCGCAGGTGTTTAAGGATGCCTTTCGTGTCTTGAATAAAGGTGGCCGTCTGGCGATCTCTGACGTGGTGGCTACGGTTGAACTGCCAGAAGCGATGCGCAATGATCCAGCTCTGATTGCCGGTTGCATGGGTAATGCTTCGCTGGTTGAAGATCTGGAAGCGATGATTAAGGCGGCTGGTTTTGATGATGTGCGTATCGAGCCCAAGGATGAGTCGAAAGAGTTTATCCGCGATTGGGCACCGGATCACAATGTCACGGACTATGTGGTGTCGGCCTCGATTGAGGCGGTCAAGCCGGGTTGTAAGCCGGGCTCTGGTTGCTGTTAAAAGCCTTGCTTAATTAAAAAGGGCAGCCCTAATTTGATAGGGCTGCCCTTTTTTGCATCTGGGTGTTGGTTTTAGCCAGCTAGTTTTTCCAGCAGGGCATCTTTATCCTGGGTTTCTGAGACTACGCTACGGATTTTGTTGAAGGCATCGGCTGCAGCATCGGGATGTTTGGCATAGCCGATGATGGGGTCGTATTTATAGCCTGCCGCTTTCATGGCTTGATTTTTGTACTCGGTACCTGCTGTACCGCCGCCACCGATATTGGTGAGTAGTTGTTCGAGTTTGACGTGGGTTGCGACAACGCCGGGTTTGAAGCTGGTGAAGTCGTCGGCGACTACTTGGTTGAATTCCATGGATATCCCCTGTGGGTGCTTGAATTTTGAATTTGGTTGGTAATTAGTATTTCGTCAGTTGGGCGGTGGACTTAAATATTTTTGATTTAGGGTTGCCGATGGGGCGGAAAACAAGGCTTTAGCCGTGCCAGTTGTAGCCGTTATCGGTGACGATAGGGGTAGAATGTTTTTGGTTCGGGTTTTGTGAGGTTGTGGTGTTGCTTAAAAAAACTTTATTAATGTTGTCGATGATATCGATTTTGGCCGGGCCGATGTTGTATCTGTCCATCGTCGATAAGATGGGTAGCGGGGCCGGTCCGTCGTTCAAAATGCCCAACTTTGGGGTGCCTGATTGGCTGGAGTCGGGCTCTGGACAAGTGGCCGACATTGCAAGTGAAGTCGTTGATGACGGTGGTTCACAGATTTATAAGTGGAAAGACGCGGCTGGAGTTTGGCAGTTCACCAACGAGCTTCCAGCAGGTATGACGGATGTGGAAACGGTACAGATTAAATCGAACACCAGTGTTCAGGCCTTTAAACCAGAAGTAGAACCCGAACAGGAAGAAGCACCGGCCAAGACTAAGCAGGATGAGTCTTTGGAGCTGGACCTGTTGCCGACACCGGGGCGTGTGAAAAAGCTGATTGAAGATGCTCAGAATGTGCAGAATATTCTTGATGAACGGGTCAAGCAGATGGATTCAATGTCCTCAGAGTAATGGGTTATCTCTGCATAAGAGCTTGTTTCAGCTTTTGCTGGTCGACCTAACGCCGGTAAAACTGTTTTTAAGTTCTCTGCTTTTTTGCTGTCTTACCCGCTTTTTTTATGCCTGTTCAATGAGTTGGTTAGACAGTGAGCGTAAATGCCTGACGGGGTTAATCTCGTTTTCCGGCTTAAGTTCACCTCTCCGATAATGCTAAACTCTGTCCACTTCCGAACAACACGATTCAGTGACAACGAGGAAACCATGGCAGGACACAGTAAGTGGGCCAACATCCGCCACCGCAAAGGCGCGCAGGATGCCAAGCGGGGTAAGATTTTTAGCAAACTGATCCGTGAGATCACCGTTGCTGCCAAGATGGGTGGTGGCGACTCTGCTGCCAATCCTCGCTTGCGTGCCGCGATTGATAAAGCCCTGAGCCAGAACATGACCCGTGATACCGTCGACCGTGCGGTGAAGCGTGGTTCTGGTGATACCGAAGGTGAAAATTACGAAGAACTGCGTTACGAAGGTTATGGCGCGGTTGGTGTGGCGGTGATGGTGGACTGCCTCACCGACAATAAAAATCGCACGGTCAGTGATGTGCGTCACGCCTTTACCAAGCGTGGTGGCAATTTGGGTACCGATGGCTCGGTCTCTTATCTGTTTACCAAACAGGGCATTATTAGTTACGCCGCTGGCGCCGATGAGGACCAAATCATGGAAACCGCATTGGAGTCGGGTGCCGAGGACGTGGTGAGCAATGATGATGGTTCAATTGATGTCATCACCACGCCAGAGGCTTTTGTTGATGTTAAAGAGGCAATGATCGCCGCTGGACTGGAGCCAGAAAGCTCGGACATCACCATGACTGCCAGCACCTCAGTGGAATTGGGCCTGGATGATGCACAGAAAGTGATGGGCCTGATCGATATGCTGGAAGACCTGGATGACGTGCAAAACGTCTACACCAATGCTGATTTCTCTGACGAGGTAATGGAACAGCTTGGTTAACATCGGCGAGCAGCATTAATGGGCCTGCGTATTCTGGGTATTGATCCCGGCTCCCGCATTACCGGTTTTGGTGTGATCGAGGTCGTGCAGGGGCAGGTTGTCTATGTCACCAGTGGTTGCATTCGAGTGCAGGGCAAGGCTTTGCCTGAACGGCTCAAATCTATTTTTGATAGTGTCAGCGAGATCGTTGCTGACTATTGTCCTGATCAGATGGCAATAGAGCAGGTGTTTGTCAAAAACAATATCGATTCGGCGCTTAAGCTGGGTCAGGCTCGCGGTGCTGCCATTTGTGCCAGCATGACTCGTGACCTCGAGGTGTTTGAATATACCCCGACCCAGATTAAAAAGGCGGTGGTGGGTAAGGGCCATGCCGACAAGGCGCAGATGCAGTTTATGATGCGGGCGATTTTGAAGTTGCCTGGACTGCCACAGGAAGATGCCGCCGACGCCCTGGCCTGCGCTGTGTGTCATTACCATACCCATGAAACTTTAAACCTGATGAAAGAGGTAAGCCCATGATTGGTCGTCTGCGCGGCAAGTTGATTGTCAAACGTGCGCCACAGTTGTTGGTGGATGTGAGCGGCGTCGGTTATGAAGTCGAGGCGCCGATGAGCACCTTTTATAACCTGCCTGAGCTTGGTGATGAGGTATTGCTGCACACCCATATGGTGGTGCGTGAAGATGCCCAGCTGCTCTATGGTTTTGGCTCAGAGGCGGAGCGTAGTTTCTTTCGCAACCTGATTAAGATCAACGGTGTTGGTGCCAAGATGGGGCTGGCGATCTTGTCCGGCATGTCGGCCGATGCCTTTGCCCGCTGCGTCAGTGAAAACGATGTCGCCAGCCTGGTGCGTCTGCCGGGGGTTGGTAAAAAGACTGCCGAAAGGCTGATTGTCGAGATGAAGGATAAACTTGATAAGGTGACTGGGGTAGATCTGCCACAAGACGCGACGGCTCCAGTTGCCGTGGTGAATGATCCTGTTGGCGATGCGATTGGTGCCCTGGTGTCGTTGGGCTACAAACCAAACGAGGCCAGCCGCATGGTCCGGGCAGTAAAAGGTGATGATCTGGCCAGCGAAGAAATCATTCGTCAGGCCCTAAAAGGCGCGGCGGCGTAGGCCAGCGCAAGTTGATCAGGGAAAGTAGAATAGAGCGATGATTGAAACCGACCGACTGATTAGTGCTGCCGTCCCCTCGAAAGCTGAGGAGGCCATTGACCGCGCCATTCGACCGAAAAAACTGGCCGATTATGTCGGCCAACCCGCTGTTTGCGAGCAGATGGAGGTCTTCATCGAGGCGGCCAGGAAACGTGGTGAGGCGCTGGACCACTGCTTGATCTTTGGCCCGCCGGGTCTGGGTAAAACCACGCTGGCCAATATTATCGCCAATGAGATGGGGGTGGCAATGAAGCACACCTCTGGCCCGGTGCTGGAACGCCCCGGTGATCTGGCGGCACTGTTGACCAACTTGGAACCGCACGACGTGTTGTTTGTCGATGAAATACATCGGCTTAGCCCAGTGGTGGAGGAGGTGCTCTATCCGGCCATGGAGGATTATCAGCTCGATATTATGATTGGCGAAGGCCCGGCGGCGCGCTCGATCAAGCTGGATTTACCGCCTTTCACCCTGGTGGGGGCAACCACTCGCGCCGGTTCACTGACCTCGCCGTTACGTGATCGCTTTGGCATTGTTCAGCGGCTGGAGTTTTATAACACCGTCGACCTGACCTCGATCGTCAAACGTTCCTGCCAGATTCTGAATCTTGACATTGAAGCCGACGGTGCCAAGGAGATTGCTCGGCGTTCCCGTGGTACACCGCGTATCGCCAATCGCCTGTTACGGCGGGTGCGTGATTTTGCCGAGGTCAAGGCCGATGGTCGGATCACTGCTGCGGTGGCAGCCGGGGCATTGGATTTATTAGATGTCGATGGTCACGGTTTTGATGTCATGGATAGAAAACTGTTGCTGGCCATCTTAGATAAATTTGACGGCGGCCCGGTAGGTGTTGATAGCCTGGCGGCGGCGATTGGTGAGGAGCGTGGCACCATTGAAGATGTGCTGGAACCCTATTTGATACAACAGGGTTTTATGATGCGCACCCTGCGTGGCCGGGTGGTGACACGAAAGGCCTATGAGCATTTTGGTTTGGCACCGCCGGCGGTGGCAGATCAGGATCATCAGGATGCCATGGATCTGCTGGACGAATAATTTACAAAAAAAGACAGTTGCTTGTATTACAATGGCGGCAACTTTTTGGGGTTAAACGCTGTCTCTTAATCGAGCTGACGTTAAATTGAAATCAAAGTATGGAAACCTTTTGCTGGCCCGTCAGGGTCTACTACGAAGACACGGATAGCGGTGGGGTGGTCTATTACGCCAATTACCTGCGCTTTATGGAGCGTGCCCGTACTGAGTGGTTGCGTAGTTTGGGGGTGGAGCAGGATCTGCTGATTGAGCAAGAGGGTGTGCTGTTTGCTGTCCGTCATGTGGATCTGGATTATCTTAAACCCGCCCGATTTAACGACGAGCTTGAAGTGACATCAAAGGTGATCGAGTTTGGCCGAGCCAGTTTGAGCTTTGAACAAACAATATCGCGAATGGATGCTGAGACTAATATTGAATTGTGCCGTGGCCAGGTGAAAATAGCCTGTTTAGGCGCCGAATCGTTTCGTCCTCGTCCGCTGCCTGAGTTTTTAAGAATGATTTTGAAGAATGGAGATAGCTAGTGTCTACTGATATGTCGATCGTGAGTCTGATCACCAATGCCAGTATATTGGTGCAGCTGGTGATGTTGCTGCTGCTAGTGGTGTCGGTGATGGCCTGGACCATTATCTTTAGTAAGTCGAAAGCCTTGAAACAGGCGCGTGAGGAGATGACCTCATTTGAGGATCGCTTCTGGTCCGGTGGTGACCTGGCCAGGTTGTATGAACAAGCCAATGAAAATTCTGATTCGCGTGGTCTGGAGCGTATTTTTAAGGCTGGTTTCAAGGAATTTATCAAGCTGCGCCAGCAAGGCGAGCCAGATCCGATGGCCGTGGTTGAAGGGGCGCAACGGAGCATGCGAGTCAAGCTCAATCGTGAGGCGGATAGCCTGGAAATCAGTCTTGGTTTTCTGGCGACGGTAGGTTCTACCAGCCCATACGTTGGTTTGTTCGGTACGGTATGGGGCATCATGAATTCATTCCGCGCGCTGGGCAATGTGCAGCAGGCGACATTGGCGATGGTTGCGCCCGGCATTGCCGAGGCCTTGATTGCCACTGCCATGGGGCTGTTTGCGGCGATCCCGGCCGTCATCGCCTATAACCGTTTTCGTACCGATGTTGAGCGCCTAATCAGCCACTACGATAGCTTTGTCGATGAGTTTGCCTCCATCCTGCAACGTCAGGCCCACACTCCAGTCACTGAGAAGGGCTAGTCGTTATGGCGCAGCAACGTCAACGTCAACGCCGAGCCCCCATGGC